>JAESGS010000099.1_pt1 | contig 142047 bp, 132 predicted proteins | sample 9269761 | NCBI WGS metagenome assembly JAESGS01 (sample SAMN15741799, study PRJNA653493) | algae metagenome | isolation source: Cyanosarcina radialis HA8281-LM2 and co-occurring heterotrophs from damp... | place: USA: Makauwahi cave, Hawaii | collected 2011-01-06 | reverse complement strand
ACCCATGGCGCCGCAAGAGCGTGCGGTTGCCAGTGGGAACCGCAAAACCGCTTCTAGGACGGCACGGACATGGCCCTGTACGACGATGGATGCGCGGGTCAAGCCCGCGCACGCGCTGTTTTGAAGGGGCGAGAGGGAGGAGAGAAGCCCGCGCCGAAGCAGATGAAGCAGTGAAGCACTCGCGGATATCGGCGCCAGATCAACGGGATAAGTGCTTCATGGGGGTGAAGCACCCGTGAAGCAGCGGCACGCTACACCGGCAGCTTGATCCGCACCCGCAGGCCGTTGAGGGGCGATTCGCCCAAAGTGATCTCGCCGCCATGGCCACGCACGAAGTCGCGCGCGATGGTCAGGCCCAGGCCGACGCCGCCGGTGGCGACGTTGCGCGAGGCATCGAGCCGGTAGAACGGCTTGAACACGTCCTCGCGGGCATGCGGCGGGATGCCGGGGCCGTTGTCGTCGATCGTCACCTCGACCGAGCGGCCGCGGCGCGCGGCGAGGATGTCCACCTTGGTCCCGTGGCGCACCGCGTTGGCGATCAGGTTGTCGAAGCAGCGCTTGGCCGCCTGCGGGCGCAGCGGCACGACCAGGTCGCCCTCGGTTTCGACCTCCACCGCTTCGCCCTCGCGGCGGCGCGCAGCGCCGATGTCCCCGATCAGGCGGCCGAGGTCGAGCGGCTCGGGCTGCTCCTCGCCCTCGCCGCGCACGAAGGCGAGGTAGGAATCGACCATCCGCTCCATGTCGGCGACATCGGATTTGAGGCCGGGGACCGACGGGTGGCTGTCGCCGAACATGGCGAGCTCGAGCTTCATGCGCGTCAGCGGCGTGCGCAGGTCGTGGCTGATGCCGGCGAGCATCTCGGTGCGCTGCTGCAGGAAGCGGCGGATGCGCTCGTGCATGACGATGAAGGCGGCGGCGGCCTGGCGCACTTCGGTGGCGCCGGCGGGACGGAAGTCGGAGACGTCGCGCCCCTTGCCGAACTCCTCGGCGGCGTCGGCCAGCCGGCGGATCGGGCGCACCTGGTTGCGCATGAACAGCGAGGCGATGGCGAGGAAGATGAGGGACGAGCCGACCATCCACATCAGGAAGATGTAGACCGTGGACGTGAAGACCCGCTCGCGCTGCGCGCGCACGTGGAGCACGCCGTCGGGGAGCTGCACGTCGATCCACACCTCGCGCGGCTGCGTCCACACATCGAGGACGAAGGGACGGCGCACCCGCTCGTTCAGCGCCTGCACGAGGCGGCGCTCGAGCAGGCCCGATCCCGGCGCGGCGTTGGTGTTGGCGAGGATCTGCGCGGGTTCGAAGCGGATATCGAGGCCGGTCGTGGTCAGCGCCGCGAACGCCGCCCAGTCGCGCGCTTCGGGGTCGGGGTAACGGCTGAGGATCTGCACCACCAGGCCGACATCGCCCGCGAGACCGTGGGCGAGCCGGCGCGTCACCGTTTCCCAGACGCGGTCGTAGAAAACGAACGCGGCGACGAGCTGCACCAGCACCAGCGGCGCGACGATGATGATGAGGGCGCGGCCGAACAGGCTGCGGGGCATGATGTGTCTGAGCACGCGGCCAGCCTATCCTAGTCTGTCCGCAGCAGGTAGCCGGCGCCGCGCGCGGTCTGGATGAAGCGCGGCTGTTTCGGATCGGATTCGATCTTGCGGCGCAGGCGCGTCACCTGCACGTCGACCGTGCGCTCGCCGCCGGAGATGCGCGACAGGCGCAGCAGGTCACCGCGCTTGACCGGCGCGCCGGCGTGCTGCGCCAGCACCTTGAGCAGGGAGCTTTCGGCGGCGGTCAGGCGGATCAGCGCATCGCCCCGGTGCAGCGCCTCGCGCCGCAGGTCGAAGCGGAACTCGCCGAAGCGGATGTCGTCCGCATCCTCGGCGGCGGGTACCGGCGGGGCGCGGCGCAGGATGTTGCGCAGGCGCAGCAGCAGCTCGTCGGGCTCGAACGGCTTGACGAGGTAGTCGTCGGCGCCGCCGGCGAGGCCGGCGATGCGGTCCTGCGTCTCGCCCATCGCCGTCAGCAGCAGGATGGGCACTTCGCTCGAGGCGCGCAGGCGCCTGGTCAGTTCGAGCCCGCTTTCGCCCGGCATCATCACGTCGAGCACCAGCAGGTCGAAGGCGATGGAGTCGAACTTGGCGAGGGCCTCGGCGGCGTTGGCGGCGGTCGTCACGCGGAAGCCGTTCTTCGACAGGAACTGCTGCAGCAATCCGCGCAAACGCGAATCGTCGTCGACGACAAGGATGTGAGCGGCCTCGACCATGGCTCCGGCGAGTATAGGAAGCGGAGGCCGCCTGTCGCTACACATTCACGCCCTTCATGCCTTCCGCGGTGTAGCGCTCGCCGGCGATGCGCTCGCGGGGCGCGATGCGGGCGATCCGCGCCAGGTCGTCCGGCGAAAGGTGGACGTCCAGCGCGCCGAGATTGTCGTCGAGGTAGCGGCGCCGGCGCGTGCCGGGAATCGGCACGATGTCGTCCCCCTGGGCCAGCAGCCAGGCGATGGCGAGCTGCGCCGGCGTGCAGCCCTTGGTCGCCGCGAAGGCCTTGAACTCCGCGACCATGGCGAGGTTGCGCTGGAAGTTCTCGCCCTGGAAGCGCGGGTTGCCGCGGCGGAAGTCGGTGGCGGCGAGGGCGTTGGTATCGGCGATGGTGCCGGTGAGGATGCCGCGGCCCAGCGGGCTGTACGGCACGAAAGTGACGCCGAGCGCGCGGCAGGCCTGCAGCACGCCGTCCTCGGGATCGCGCGACCAGATCGAATACTCGGTCTGCACGGCGGCGATCGGATCCACCGCTTGGGCGCGGCGCAGGGTTTCGGGCTTCACCTCGCACAGGCCGATCGCGCGGATCTTGCCCTGGCGCTTCAGGTCGGCAAGGGCGCCCACCGTGTCCTCGATGCGTGCGTTCGGGTCGAGGCGGTGCGCGTAGTAGAGGTCGATGACATCGGTGCCGAGGCGCTTCAGCGACGCCTCGCAGGCGCTGCGCACATAGGCCGGGCTGTTGTCGATGCGGCGTTCATAGGAGGTGGCCGACGGCCGCACGATGGCGAACTTCGTGGCGATCACCAGCCGGTCGCGCTTGCCGCGGGCGAAGCGCCCGACCAGCTCCTCGTTGTGGCCGGAGCCGTAGATGTCCGCCGTATCGAAGAACGTGATTCCGCGCGCCAGCGCGTGCTCCAGCGTCGCCATCGATTCCGCGTCGTCGCGCTCGCCATAGAACTCCGACATGCCCATGCAGCCGAGGCCGAGTGCGGAGACGCGGATGCCGCTCGATCCGAGATTGACGTTTTTCATGATTCCCTCCGGGCCATCGCCAACCCCCTCATCCTGAGCCTGTCGAAGGATGAGGGCTTTTTTGTGAGGTCAACGCGCGCGGGCGGATGGGGGCGACGTGCCGGCGAAGCGTGCGCGATCGGTCTCGTCGATCAGGCCAAGCAGCACCCGCTTGTAGCCTTCGACCGCGTTGGCGCCGGCGGCGCGGTAGGCGGCGGCGACGCGCGCGCGCTGGTTCTCGGTGAGCTGCCGTTCGAGCTCGATGCCCGTCGCGGTCAGTCCGAGGCGGCGTTCGCGGCGGTCGACCGGCCCCGGCTTGTGGGTGACGTAGCCCTCGCGCACGAGCTGGCCGAGCACGCGGCTCAGGCTCTGTTTGGTGATGCGCAGGATCGCCAGCAGCTCGCCGACCTTTATGCCGGGGTAGCGCCCGACGAAATAGATGACCCGGTGATGGGCGCGGCCGAAGCCGAGTTTGGCGAGGATCGCGTCGGGCCCGGCGGTGAAATCGCGATAGGCATAGAACAGCAGTTCGATGCCCTGGCGCAGCTCCTCGTCGCGCAGGTAGAGCTGGTGGACGCCGGGTTTGAGGTCAGCCATGGTGGGGGCGAGGAAACGTCTGGTGTGTCAGCATCCCTGACATATATGCGATTCCCGCATCGGGGGTATACGTCAGCCTTGTTGACATAATTTGGCTGCTGTGTTTCTTCTATCGGGCGTTTAGCGCAATGGAAATTCGTCTCCGGACTGGTTAACGCAAGGAAAGAACCGATGGCTGCTCCGCAACTCATTCCCTTCGACGATCGCGACGGCTTCATCTGGCTGAACGGGAAGCTGATCCCGTGGCGCGAGGCGAAGGTCCACGTACTGACCCACGCGCTGCACTACGCCAGCGCGGTGTTCGAGGGCGAGCGCGCCTATAACGGTCATGTCTTCAAGTCGCGGGAACATAGCGAGCGGCTGATCAACTCCGGCAAGATCCTCGGCTTCGACGTGCCGTACACGGCCGAGCAGCTCGACCGGGCGAAGGCCGAGACGATGAAGGCCAACAATCTCACCGACTGCTACGTGCGTCCGATCGCGTGGCGCGGCTCGGAGATGATGGGCGTGTCGGCCCAAGCCACCAAGATCAACACGGCAGTGTGCGTGTGGCCGTGGCCGTCTTACTTCTCGCCGGAGCTGCGCGAGAAGGGCATTCGCCTGACGATGGCAAGGTGGTCGCGCCCGGCGCCGAACACGGCGCCGACGGCCGCGAAGGCCACCGGCCTCTACATGATCTGCACCATCTCCAAGCACGAGGCGGAGGCGCAGGGCTACCAGGACGCGCTGATGCTCGACTGGCGCGGCCAGATCGCCGAGGCGACCGGCGCCAACGTGTTCCTCGTCATGAACGGCGAGATCCATACGCCGAAGCCCGACTGCTTCCTCGACGGCATCACGCGCCGCACGGTGATGGACCTCGCGCGCCAGCGCCAGTACCGCATCCACGAGCGCGCGATCATGCCCGACGAGCTGGGCAAGGCGCAGGAAGTGTTCCTCACCGGCACCGCCGCCGAGGTGACGCCGGTCGGCGAGATCGCCCAGTACAAGTTCAAGCCCGGCGAGATCACCAAGAACCTGATGGACGACTATTCCAAGCTCGTCCGCACGCCGCCCGGCAAGGCGGCGTGAGGCGCAGGAACTGTCCTCACTTCCTTTGAGGCGTCACCCGCGGACTTGATCCGCGGGTCCATGGTGCCGCGGCGCAATGGATGCGCGGGTCAAGCCCGCGCATGACGCTGGAGGGGACGACGCGCTACTTGTCCCTCCACCGCGCGGCCGCGGCGTCGTCCTTGGCGTCGGCGTCGACCCATTTGGCGCCGTGCTCGGTGTCCTCGAGCTTCCAGAACGGCGCCTTGGTCTTGAGCCAGTCGATCAGGAAGCGGCAGGCATCGAACGCCGCGTCGCGGTGCGGCGAGGCGGTGATGACCAGCACGATGCGGTCGCCGGGTTCGAGCCGGCCGTAGCGGTGGACGATCAGCGAGGCGGAGAGCGGCCAGCGCCTGTTCGCCTCGGCCTCGATCTCGCCGAGCTGCTTCTCGGTCATGCCGGGATAGTGCTCCAGCGTCATCGCGCCGATCTTCGCGCCGCCGGCCATGTCGCGCACGAGGCCGACGAACGAGACGGCGCCGCCGATCTCGTGGCGGCCGGCGGTGAGCTTGGCCAGCTCCAGGCCAGGATCGAAGTCTTCGCGCTGCACGCGGATCATGAGCGCTGCTCCGCTCGCGCAACAAGCACAGACCTCATCCTGAGGAGCCGTTCGCCGCTCAGGCGAACGGCGTCTCGAAGGATGGGCCCCAAGGGAGATCGTGCCACTTGTCCATCCTTCGAGACGCGATTTCGCCTGATGCGAAATCGCTCCTCAGGATGAGGACGTGAGAGGGGAGAGGCCATCGGCTAGCCTCCCGTCACCGGGGGGAACAGGGCGACCTCGTCGTTCGGGCCGACGGGCGCGTCGAGCTGGACGTGCTCGTGGTTCACGGCGACGCGGACCACGTCGAGGTTCTTGAGCGCCTCGGCATGGCCCGGGGACTGGTCCTTGAGCCAGTCGAGCAGGGCGCGCACGGTGCGCACCTCCACCGGCGGCGTCAACGTCTCCTCGGCCTTGCCGATGCGCGTGCGCAGCCAGGCGAAGTAGACCAGCTTCATGCCGCGACCTCGCTGAACGGCAGGAAGTCGACCATCGTGTCGGCCGGCGCGTGGGTCAGGTCCTCGGGCAGCTCGATCAGCCCGTCCGATTCGACGAGCGAGGTGAGGATGCCGGCGCCGTCGCGCGGGAACTTGACCGCCACCGGCACGCCGTCGGCACCGATCGCGAGCCGCGCGCGGATCCATTCGCGGCGGCCGTGCTTCTTCTTGATCTCGAAGCCGGCGCGCACGCGGAACAGGTGCGGCTCGCGCTCGCCGGCACTGGCGCCGCCGAGGCCGAGGAGCAGGGGGCGCGCGAAGCGCAGGAACGTCACCATCATCGCGACCGGATTGCCGGGCAGGCCGACGAACGGAACCGACTTCACCTGGCCGAGCGCCACCGGGCGGCCGGGGCGGATCGCGAGGCGCCAGAAATGGATCGAGCCCAGCGCGGACACCGCGGTGCGGACATGATCCTCCTCGCCGGTCGACATGCCGCCGGACGTGATGATCGCGTCATGGCTGTCGGCGGCGCGCGCCAGTGTGTCGCGCATGACGTCGAGGCGGTCGCGCAGGATGCCGAGATCGCCGACCTCGCAGCCGAGCTGCTCCAGCAGCGCGCGCAGCACGTAGCGGTTGGCGTCGTAGACGGCGCCGGGCGGCGTCGGCTCGCCGGGATCGCGCAGTTCGTCGCCGGTCGAGAAGATCGCGACCTTGAGCGGCCGGAACACCGGCACCTCGGTCAAGCCGATCGAGGCGATAAGGCCGATGTCCTGCGCCCGCAGGCGGTGGCCGCGCGTCAGGATGACGGCGCCCTGCCTGATGTCCTCGCCTGATTTGCGGCGGTTGGCGCCGCGCTTGATGCCGGGCGGGATCACCACCGAGTCGCCCTCGACGCGGCAGTCCTCCTGCATGAGCACGGATTCAGGCCCCTGCGGCATCGGCGCGCCGGTGAAGACGCGTACGGCGGTGCCGCGTTCGACGGGGCGATCGAGCGCGTGGCCGGCAGCGACGCGGCCGACGACTTTCAGGCGCGTCTCGCCCGAGGCTGCGAGGTCGTCAAAGAAGACCGCATAGCCATCAACGGCGGCGTTGTCGTGCGGCGGCACATCGCGCCCGGCGACGATGTCGTCCGCGAGGATACGGCCACGTACCGCGGTAATGGCTGCCTTTGTTGGCGATGCGACCGTGACGATGCGATCGTTCAGGATCTTCAGCGCGGCATCGGCGCGCATCAGTTCGCCGCCGAAAGCGAAGCAGTCGTCCGAGAGCTGCGCCATGGCCCTAGCCCGCCGATGCGGCGCGCGGCTGCGCCAGGCCGCAATGCCCGATGATGAAGTCGGCGATGCGGCCGACATCGTTCATGTCGAGCACGGGCACGCGCAGGCCGGCGAGCTTCGCGTCGCTCGCGACCGCGACGATATGCGGGTCGTCGGTGCACAGCAACGGCTTGCCGACCGAGGGGCGATACACTTCGAGCTTCGGGTGCGCGTGGCGCTTGAAGCCCTCGATCATCAGCAGGTCGACCGGCGTCATGTGCGCGATCAGGTCCTCCACCTCCGCCTCCGGCGCGCCGCGCAACTCGTGCATCAGCGCCCAGCGTGCGTTAGACGAGATCATCACCTCGGTGGCGCCGGCGGCGCGGTGCTCGTAGCTATCCTTGCCCGGCTGGTCGATGTCGAAGGCGTGATGCGCGTGCTTCATGGTCGATACGGTCACGCCGCGCGCGATCAGCGCCGGAATCAGCGAGATCATCAGCGTGGTCTTGCCGCTGCCGCTCCAGCCCGCCAGGCCGAAGATCTTCATGGGCCCGTCCGGAGCGTCCGCGTCAAAGGACCGGCCGCGCGGGCTTCGCGGCCTTCGGCGCCTCTTCCGGCTTGGCGCGCGGCTTGTCTTCCTCGCCGACGTGCTTGAGGCCCTCGGCGAGGTAGTCGTAGCCGGTGATCAGCGTCAGCAGCGCCGCCACCCACAGGCCGACCTGGCCGACCAGCATGACCGGAAACCACGCGGTCGGCGCCGCGTCGCCGACGATGAGGAAGCCGAGTGCCGTCATCTGGATGCCGGTCTTCCACTTCGCCAGCCGCGAAACAGGCAGGTTGTGCTTGTTGATCTCGGCCAGGAATTCGCGCAGGCCGGACACGAGCACTTCGCGGCACAGGATCACCAGCGCCGGCAGCACGTCGAGGCCGCCGATGCGGTCGACGGCGACCAGCATCAGGATCGTCGCCGCGACCAGAAGCTTGTCGGCGATCGGGTCGAAGATGCGCCCGAGCTTGGTCTGCTGCTGCCACGCGCGTGCGAGGTATCCGTCGAAATAGTCGGTGACCGCCGCGGCGGTGTAGATCGCGCAGGCGATGTAGCGGATCCAGTCGCCCTGGACATAGAAGAGCGCGACCACCACCGGAATGGCGATGATCCGCGAAAGGGTCAGCGTCATCGGCAACGTGGTCAGCATCAGGAAACCAGGTCCGGCGCGGCTGTTGGGGGGCTCAATCGGGTCATTTTAGCCGCCGCTGCTATGGAAATGCTCGTAAATTTTCCGTGCCACGGCCTTGCTGATTCCACCCACATTTTCGAGGTCCGAGAGCCCCGCCCGGGCGATTGCCTTGGCCGATCCGAAATGCAGCAGCAGCGCTTTCTTACGGGTGGGGCCAATGCCGGCGATCTCGTCGAGCGGCGACTGCACGATGGCGCGCGAGCGACGCGCGCGATGGCCGCCGATAGCGAACCGGTGCGCCTCGTCGCGCAACCGCTGCAGGAAATACAGCACCGGATCGCGCGGCTCGAGGGCGAACGGGGCGCGGCCGGGCATGAAGAAGCGCTCCCGGCCCGCGTCGCGGTCCGGACCCTTGGCGATCGCGACCATGCAGAGATCGTTGATGCCGAGATCGGCCATGACCTGCAGCGCCGCGTTGAGCTGGCCCTGGCCGCCGTCGATCAGGACCAGGTCGGGCCAGGTACCGCTCGCGCGGGTCGGATCCTCCTTCAGCGCGCGGGCAAAGCGACGGCTGAGCACCTCGCGCATCATGCCGTAATCGTCGCCGGGCGCGATGCCGCCCGGATTGTCAGGGCTGCCGACGCCGCGGATGTTGAACTTGCGATAGGCGTTCTTCTGGAACCCCTCCGGCCCGGCGACGATCATGGCGCCAAGCGGCTCGCGGCCGGCGATGTGGCTGTTGTCATAGACCTCGATGCGGTTGGGCGCCGCTTCCAGCCCGAACGCGGCGGCGACGCCCTCGAGCAGCTTCGCCTGCGAGCTGCTTTCCGCCATGCGTCGTGCCAGCGCCTCGCGGGCATTGGCCAGCGCATGCTCGACCGGCTTGCGCTTCTCGCCACGCTCGGGGACCGTGATGTGCACCCGGTGGTCCATTTTCTGCGACAGCGCCTCGGCGATCAGCGCGCAGTCAGGCACGTCCTCGCTGAGCAGGATCAGCGGCGGCGCCGGCTTGTCGTCATAAAACTGACCCAGGAACGCAGCCAGCACTTCGGCGCTGGAGAGCTGGCGGTCGGCGCGCGGAAAATAGGCGCGGTTGCCGTAGTTGCGGCCGCTGCGGAAGAAGAACACCTGGATGCAGTTCTGGCCGCCCGCCTGGTGCGCGGCGATGACGTCGGCATCGCCGATGCCCTCCACGTTGATGTCCTGGCGCGACTGGACCTGCGTCAGCGCGCGGATGCGGTCGCGGAACAGGGCCGCCGTCTCGAAGTCGAGCGCGGCGCTGGCTTCCTGCATGCGCTGGCCAAGGTCGGACTGGATCTCGTGCGAGCGGCCGGCGAGGAACTCCTCGGATTCGTCGACGAGCTTCGCGTAGTCCTCCTGGCTGATGCGACCGACGCATGGCGCCGAGCAGCGTTTGATCTGGAACAGCAGGCAGGGCCGCGTGCGGCCGTTGAACACTGTGTCGGGGCAGGAGCGGAGCAGGAAGGCGCGCTGCAGCGCGGTCAGGGTCTGGTTGACGGCGCCCGCCGACGCGAAGGGGCCGAAATAGTTGGCCTTGCGGTCGCGCGCGCCGCGGTGCTTGGCGAGCTGCGGGTAGGGGTGGTCGTGGAAAATAGCAATGTAGGGGAACGACTTGTCGTCGCGCAGCAGGACGTTGTAGCGCGGCATCAGGCGCTTGATCAGGTTGCTTTCGAGCAGCAGCGCCTCGACCTCGGTATGGGTCGTGATCACCTCGAGCTGGCGGGTTTCAACGACCATGCGCTGCAGCCGGTTCGGCATGCGCCCGAACTGCAGGTACTGCGCGACGCGGCGCTTGAGGTTGCGCGCCTTGCCGACATAGAGCGCGTCGCCCTTGGCGTCGAGCATGCGGTAGACGCCCGGGGCTGACGGCAGGGTCGCCAGGGCCGCCCGGATGGCCTCGCCGCCGTCGCCGATCGCCTCCGGCGCGTCGTCGCCGCCTGTGTCCGTCACGTCGTTCATCGTCTGCGTATTAGGGGTGCCGCGCTGCGCCCGTCAATTGCATCGCCATCCATGCTAGGCCGCTGAAAACCGCGCTTTTCTGGCTACCCGGGCCGCTATCCACGGAAGCTGTGGATAAAGCTGTGTGTAGGTGCTGCGGAAGGCCCCGTGGATGGCGGTTTTACCTTACTTCAGACACAGTTGCCTAAAAATGAAGCAATCTCGATAACTCATTGAAGTTCAAGGGAATCTATCGGAAAACCTGTAATCGGGGTGTCACAAGCCCGCGAAAAATGGCGGAATCCCTAAGGGTTCCTTGCTTGTCAAGCCCCGTGTGCACAACTGACGGTCCCGAATCCGTTTCGAGTCAGCTTCGCCCCGGTCGCCGCCGCTCGATCTCGATCCCCACACTTTCCGCGTCCGCATAGAGGTCCAATTTCTCGATCCGGATGCGCGCGGTCATGACCCGCCGGTCCCGGAAACAGGCGTCGGCGATGCGCTCGGCCAGTGTTTCGATCAGATGAACGTGCTCCTCGCCGACGACCACCCGGACCGCCGCGATCAGGTCGTCGTAGCAGACGACGCTCTCAAGCTTGTCCGTGCTCTCCGTGTCCAGCACGCCCAGGTCGAGGTTGAGGCGGATGCGCTGGCGGCGGCCCTGCTCGTGGGCCCGCACGCCGATATGGGCGTCGAGCACGAGGTCCCGGACGAACATCCCGCGCAGTCCGGTACGAGGCTCGGCGGCGGTCTTCAGCTCGGTCGGGCGCGGCGCGGTGGCCAAGGTCACTCCTCCGGCATCGGGTGAAGCTGCGGCGACGCCCAGTTCAGGTGCTGGCCGCCATCCAGGGCAATCATCTGCCCGGTCATCGACGGTGCCGCAATCATGAAATGGATCGCGGCGCAGATCTCGTCAACATGCGGGCCGCGCTGCAGCGGCACGCTGGCAACCTGGCGGTCGAACTGCGCCTGGGTCTGGCGGGCGCTGGGCATCACCGGCCCCGGACCGATGGCGTTGACCCGGACGCGGGGCGCCAGTGCGAGCGCCAGCGTCTGGGTCATGGTCCACAGACCGGCCTTGCTCAGCGTGTACGACGTGAAATGCGGCGTCACGTTCCAGACGCGCTGGTCCAGCATGTTGACGATCAGGCCCGACGCCTCGCCGGGCAGGTGACGGACGAATTCCTGCGACAGCACGAACGGCGCGCGCAGGTTGGCCTCGAGATGCGCATCCCAGCTCGCGCGCGTCGCCGTCAGCGCGTCGTCGCGCTCGAACAGCGATGCGTTGTTGACCAGAAGGCCGGGCGGACCCAGCGCCTCGGCGAGGCGCCGGACCAGCGTCTCGGCCTCCTTCTCGCGGCCGAGATCGGCGCGCAGCGCGACGGCCTTGCCGCCTTTCGCCTTGATCGCGTCGACGACGGCCTGCGCCTCGGCTTCGGAACGGTGGTAGTGGACGCCCACGCCGTAGCCGCGCGCGGCCAGATCGAGCGCGATGGCGCTGCCGATGCGGCGCGCGGCGCCGGTCACGAGTGCGGTCTTGAGTGTTGCGGCGGACATGGGCGCAGACAATGGTGAAGAGACGGCGCGCGATCAAGCCTTGACGGTAGGCTTCGTTGGCATGACGAAGAGCGACAGGCCGGCCGCGCAGGTCAGCACGGCGACCACGACGAAGGCGAGGCTGTAGCTGCCGGTCGCCGAGACGATCGCGCTGAACGCGGCCGGCGCCATCATGACGCCGGTGAAAGTGACGAAGGAGCTGCCGGCCGTGGCTTCGCCGGCGCGCCCCGGCGGCGCCAGGCGCGCGATCTGCGCGAGGTAGACGCCGTTCCAGGCGACGGCGGTGCCGCCGAAGACGATGCAGACGGCGAATATCGCGGCGATCGGCCAGTCGGGCGTGAACCATCCGGTGGCGAGCGCCGCGGCCGTCATGGCGAGGCCGAGGCCGCCGAGCACGCGCTCCGGCGTCGCCAGCTTGTCGGCCACGAGGCCCCACAGGACGCGGCCGCCGACGCCGGCGATCTGGGCCGCCGACAGCACGATGCCGGCAAGGACGAGCGGCATGCCGAGCCCGTCATGCAGATAGGTGACCAGGAAGGCGCTGAGGGCGGTCTGCATGCCGGAATAGGCGAACGAGACGTACGTCATGTGCCGCAGCGGCGGCGATCGGAAGACGAGCTTGAGCGGGCCGACGAACAGCCCGCGCGCGAAGACGCGGCGGCCGGGGTCGCGCGCGATGTCGAGTCCGTTGCGCATCGGCTGCACCATCACGGCGAGCGCCAGGCAGGCGACGGCGACGAGCAGCGCCGCGGCCTGCCATCCCGCCGCCAGCGCGACGCCCGGCAGCACCGCGCCGGCCAGCATGTTGCCGAGCGGCACGCCCGTCTGCCGGATCGAGAAGACCAGGTTCATCCATTGCGGCGGCGTGCCTTGCGCCAGCAGCGTGGTCGAGGCGGGCGTCGGCGGACCGTAGGCGAGGCCGAGCAGCACCGCTGTCGGGATCAGCGCCGCGGCTTCGCCGGTCGCCGCCGCGGTCAGGCCGACCGCCGAAAGCACCAGGCAGGCCTGGCTGACGCGCAACGGGCCGAACCGGGCGATCAGGCCGCTGCTGGCCAGGCTCGAGCACGCGGCGGTGGCGTAGATCGCGGCGACATAGATGCCGATATAGACCGGGTCGACGCCGAAAGCGGGCGCGGCCAGCGGCGCCAGCACCGCGCCGGAAATTCCGGCGACGGACACCAGCACCTGCACGGCAAGCGTTGCGAACAGCGCCGGCCACACGCCGATCGGAGGGGATGGAGAGCTCAGGGGAAGCGCGCCTTGGACGATGTCGCCGCAGTCTGTGGGGGTGGTCCCTGGGAATCAACCGCTGCGGCATCAGGGCACCCATGCGACACCTGCGCGCAGCGCCATTGCCGCAATCGCGGGTTGGTGTAATTCTCGTGACAAACAGGTTGCGGCCCAAGCGGCCCCACAAATCCAGGGAACAGAACCAATGCGCAGCTTCGTCATTGCGGCTTCGGCCGCTCTTCTTGCGATCGGGCTTTCGGCGCCGGTTCATGCCGGCACCACCTTCGATGCGGTCAAGGCCAAGGGCTTCGTCCAGTGCGGCGTCAATGGCGCCGTGCCCGGATTTTCATCGCCGGATTCGCGCGGCAACTGGACTGGCATCGACGTCGACCTCTGCAAGGCCATTGCCGCCGCCATGTTCGGCGACGCGAACAAGGTGAAGTTCACGCCGGTTACCGCGCAGCAGCGCTTCGTGGCGCTGCAGTCGGGCGAGATCGACGTCCTCACGCGCAACGCCACGCAGACCCTGATGCGCGACACCGCGCTGGGGCTGAACATGGCGGGCGTGAATTTCTACGACGGGCAGGGCTTCATCGTGCCCAAGAAGCTCAACGTCAAGAGCGCCAAGGAGCTCAACGGCGCCACGGTCTGCGTGCAGCCGGGCACGACGACCGAGCTGAACCTCGCCGACTACTTCCGCACCAACAACATGACCTTCACGCCCGTCGTGCTCGAGCGGGTGGAGGAGAACATCGCCGCCTACGTGTCGGGCCGCTGCGATGTCTACACGACCGACGCCTCGCAGCTCGCCTCGATCCGCGCCACGGCGACAAACAATCCCGAGGACCACATCATCCTGCCGGAGCGCATCTCCAAGGAGCCGCTGGGCCCGATGGTGCGCCACGGCGACGATCAGTGGTTCGACGTCGTGAAATGGTCGCTGGCCGCGATGATCGAGGCCGAGGAGCTCGGCGTCTCGCAGAAGACCGTGATTGAGATGGTCAGGTCCAACAACCCGTCGATCCAGCGCATGCTCGGCGTGCAGGCGGGTTTCGGCAAGGCGCTCGGCCTGGAGGAGGGCTGGGCCTACAACATCATCAAGCAGGTCGGCAATTACGGCGACAGCTTCGATCGCAACCTCGGCAAGGAGAGCAAGATCGGGCTGGAACGCGGCCTCAACGACCTGTGGTTCCGCGGCGGCCTGATGTACGCGATCCCGCTGCGGTAAGGCTGCCTGCATAGAGGCGGGGCTTTCCCCGATGAACGCTCGGTGCAGGCCGCTGATAGCGGGGGTAGCGCTCTGCCTCTGCATCGCCGCGCCGGCTCATGCCAACGCAATTTGGCCGGGAGTGGTGCTGAGCGAGCGGCTGATCGCCTGGTACGTAATCGGGGCCGGTCTGCTGGTCGAGTTCGTCACTGTTCGCTGGATTTTGCGGCAGCCGCTTCTTCGCGCGGCGGTGGCGACGCTGGCGATGAATGGCGTATCCGCCGTTATCGGATACTTTTTTGTGTACTGGGGCGGCGGGGTGCTATTTGAGGCCACGTATTTGATCTATTCGATGTTCGACGCTGGGACGCCCTGGATCGATGACGCGCTCGGTTGGGTGCTCGTGGGAAGCACCTTGGCCTTGGCGGTCGCCGTGAACACTGGCGTGGAAGGCGGTGTCCTCGCGATGTTCAAAGTTCCGGCGGACGGGCGCATGTGGCAGTGGCTTGCGGCTGCGAACACGGTCAGCGTCGGAGTCGCAGTGATCAGCATCGCGATCAGCATTGTCATAGAAGCGCGCGGGTAATTCGCGCGACCACGAGTATCTCAACGGCGTCGGCTGCTCGGACGTTGCCGCCTCGCCGGGGCGCTCAAGACGCGCGGGAAGGCCTGAGGCCGACCGCGCCGCTGGCGAGCGCCACGCCGAGGCTGACGGCGACGATGCCGAGCATCGTCGCCGCATCCGGCCACTCGCCCAGCGCCGGGATCGCGAGCAGCGCTGCGATCACCGGCACCAGCGACGTGAAGACGGCGGCGCGCGAGGCGCCTAGCCGCCGCACCGCGGCGCCGTAGGCGATGATCGCGATGATGCCGGACAGCAGGCCCTGGCTGACCATCTGCAGGCCGAGCTCGTGCCATGGCGCCTCCAGCAGGTGCGAATCGAGGCCGAGCAGGTAGACAGGCGCGAAGCCCAGGATGGACCAGAAATTGATCAGCGCCGCCGCATGCCACGGCCCGATCCCGGTGCCGCGGAACGCCACGGTGTAGACGGCCCAAAGGAACGCCGCCGTCATGAACAGCAGGTGGCCGCGCCATTCGCCCTCGGCACTGGTGAACAGGCTGTAGCCGCCGATGGCGATGACGCCGACGACGATCAGGGCGAAGCCGAGGATGCGCGGCGGGCTGATCCGCTCGCGCTCGACGAGCGCCACGAGCACGGCGACGAAGAGCGGCATCGTGCCAGGCAGCAGGGCGCCGGCATGGGCCGCCGGCGCGAAGCGCATGCCGGTGGTGCTGATGAGGAAGGCAGGCGCGCCGGCACCCGCGACGATCAGCGCCATCCGCAGCACGCCGATGCGCCGCAGCGCCAAGCCGTCGCGCAGGAGCACGGGCAGCAGGATCACGGTCGGAATCGAGAAGCGCAGGAACGCCGCGTCGAACGGCGACAGGCTGCCGGTGACGCCGAAGCGCGTGATGACGATCCAGCTTCCCCACACGAGCACCGCAAGGAGCATGGCCGCGACGCCGATGACGATGTCGCGGCGGGACGGCGTTGCGGCAACAGAGCCGTAGCGTGGCAGGGAAATCCGATCGCTCATGGCGCGGGCCTCGGGAAATGGTCCCCGGTCTAGGCCCGAAGGCATGGGCATGTCCTTGCGATCTGCGTCGCAGATGTGCCCGTTCGCGCACGAACATGCTAAAACTGGCGCAAATAATGGAGAGTCGTGCCAATGACTGAGTTCGACACGATCGACGCGCGCATCCTTGCGGCGCTGCAGGAGGACGGCCGGCTCAGCAATGTCGATCTCGGCGACAAGGTCGGCCTGTCGCCATCGCCGTGCCTGCGCCGCGTCAAGCAGCTCGAAGACTCAGGCGTGATCGAAGGTTATCGCGCGACCCTGAACCGCGCGAAGCTCGGGCTCGGTCTCACCGTCTTCGTCGGCATCAAGGTCGACGGCCACCGCGACGTCAACGCCAACGCGCTGCAGGACACGATGCGCCGCCTGCCTGAGGTCGTCGCCTGCCATCTCGTCTCGGGCGAGGCGGATTTCCTGCTCGAAGTCGTGGTGCCCGACCTCGCGCACTACGAGCGATTCCTGGTCGGCACGTTGCTGAAGATGCCGATGGTCAAGGACATCCGCAGCCAGTTCGTGATCCGCGCGGTGAAGGAACGCGCGCCGTTGCCGCTGGGGCATCTGGCGGCGGAGGCGCCCAAGCAGGCGACGAAGCTTCGCACCAAGCGGCCTGGACGGACTCGCACGCGGCGGCTTGCGTAGGGGCGGGTTTAAACCCGCCCTACAACGGAACTGATCTTACGATGTAGCTACCGCCGCCACTGCGGGCGGCGGGCGCGGCCTTTGGAGGAATGCGCGGCGCCGGCTTTGGAGCGCGGGCGGGCGGGCTGCGGGGCGGGCTTGTAGCCGGCGCCGCGCTCGGCGAGGCCGGTCGGCATCTCCAGCTCCATCGCCTCCAGCCGGCGGATCTCGTCGCGCAGGCGCGCCGCCTCCTCGAATTCGAGGTCGGCGGCGGCGGTCTTCATGCGCTCTTCCATCTCGGCGATGGTGCTGCGCAGGTTGTGGCCGATCATGTGCGCCGTGCCGAGCTCGCCGGTGTCGACCGTCATGTGGTCGCGCTCGTAGACGGAGCCGAGGATGTCGCCGATCTGCTTGCGCACCGATTCGGGCGTGATGCCGTTGGCGGCGTTGTAGGCCTGCTGCTTCTCGCGCCGGCGGTTGGTCTCGGCGATCGCGTAGTCCAGCGAGGCCGTCATCGTGTCGGCGTAGAGGATCACGCGGCCGTCGACATTGCGCGCGGCGCGGCCGATCGTCTGCACCAGCGACGTTTTCGAGCGCAGGTAGCCTTCCTTGTCGGCGTCGAGGATCGCCACCAGCGCGCATTCGGGAATGTCGAGGCCCTCGCGCAGCAGGTTGATGCCGACCAGCACGTCGAACGCGCCCAGCCGCAGGTCGCGGATGATCTCAATGCGCTCCAGCGTCTCCACGTCCGAATGGATGTAGCGCACGCGGATGCCCGTCTCGTGCATGTACTCGGTCAGGTCTTCGGCCATGCGCTTGGTCAGCGTCGTGACGAGTACGCGCTGGCCCTTCTTCGTCACCTCGCGCACCTCGCTCATCAGGTCGTCGACCTGCTTCTCGGTCGGGCGGATGATGGTGACGGGATCGATCAGGCCGGTCGGGCGGATGACCTGCTCGACGAACACGCCGCCGGTGCGCTCCAGCTCCCACGGCCCCGGCGTCGCCGAGACGAAGACGGTCTGCGGCCGCATCCGCTCCCACTCCTCGAACTTGAGCGGGCGGTTGTCGATGCAGGCCGGCAGGCGGAAGCCGTATTCCGACAGCGTCGACTTGCGCATGAAGTCGCCGCGGAACATGGCGCCGACCTGCGGCACGGTCACGTGGCTCTCGTCGACGATCAGCAGCGCGTTGGACGGGATGTACTCGAACAGCGTCGGCGGCGGCTCGCCGGGCGCGCGGCCGGTGAAATAGCGCGAGTAGTTCTCGATGCCGGCGCACGAGCCGGTCGCCGCCATCATCTCCAGGTCGAAGGTCGTGCGCTGCTCCAGCCGCTGCGCCTCCAGCAGCTTGCCCTGCTGGTTCAGCTCGGCGAGGCGCAGCTTGAGGTCGGTCTTGATCTGGCCGATCGCCTGTTCGAGCGTCGGCTGCGGCATTACATAGTGGCTGTTGGCGTAGAGCTTGACGGTGCCGAGATCGGCTTTCTTCTCGCCGGTCAGCGGGTCGAACTCCCATATGCCGTCGATCTCGTCGCCGAACAGCGAGATGCGCCAGGCGCGGTCCTCGCAGTGGGCCGGGAAGATCTCGATGTTGTCGCCGCGCACGCGGAACATGCCGCGCACGAAATTGGCGTCGTTGCGCTTGTACTGCAGCCCGACGAAGCCGCGCAGCAGGTCGGTGCGGTTGATGGTGTCGCCGGCCTTCAGCTCCATCGCCATCGACGAGTAGGCCTCGGGCGAGCCGATGCCGTAGATGCACGACACCGAGGCGACGATGATCACGTCTTTGCGCTCCAGCAGCGCGCGCGTCGCCGAGTGGCGCATGCGGTCGATCTGCTCGTTGATCGACGATTCCTTCTCGATATACGTGTCGGTGCGCGGGACGTAGGCCTCGGGCGTGTAGTAATCGTAGTACGAGACGAAGTACTCCACCGCGTTGTCGGGGAAGAACGACTTCATCTCGCCATAGAGCTGGGCCGCCAGCGTCTTGTTCGGCGCGAGGATCAGGGTCGGCCGCTGCAGGTTCTCGATGACATGGGCCATCGTGAAGGTCTTGCCGGAGCCGGTGACGCCCAGCAGCACCTGGTCGCGCTCGCCCTGCTTCAGCCCGGCGGTCAGCTCGGCGATGGCCTGCGGCTGGTCGCCGGCCGGCTTGAACTCCGACACGACGCGGAACGGCTGCCCGGGCTTGGCGTCAGGCTCATGGGCCAGCGGCGGCTGGTAGCCGGCCACGTCGCGCAGACCCGGATTGATCATCGAATCGGGGACGGGAAAGGAAAGCTTGGGGGGTGCCACGCCGTCTTATATGCGCCCGCACCCGTGCTTCGACAAGCGCGGCTTGAGAAGCGCGCGCAAGGGCCGATCTGAGATCGGCCCTACACGAAATCCTCCTTGTAGGGGCGGATCTAAGATCCGCCCTGGTGCGCTCGATCCGCCTCGACGGTGCGGGCCACCGCTGTCACGACATACCGCAGCGGACCGCCCGGGTTGATCGCATCGAACGGATAGCAGGTCACCAGGGTGAGCATTGGCGAGTCGCTGTCCTGCACCATCTGCGTGCGGCGCGTATCGACGACGCGCTTGTCGACGACGCGGAATTTCGCTGTGTTGCCGTCCGCGGTCTCCAAGGTCACCCAGCCGTCGGCGGCCAGCACCTGCAGGAATCGGAAATGCGTGTCGCGGTGGCCGGCGATGATGCTGTTGCCGGCCGCACCCGGCGCGGCGGTCCCGCCGAGATGGCCGGGACCGAAGGCGAGGCTGCGGCCGCTGGCATCGGCGAGGACATAGACCCAGCCGTCGAGTCCGGTCGCGGTCAGCCGCGCGACCGGCCAGGTGTCCGCCCATGGCCACGGCTTCGCCTCCGCTTCGCCGGCGCGCGTGCGCTGCCACGCCCGGTCGAGCAGGATCTGCGCGACGATCGCCTTGGCGTGGATGGCGAGGCCGGCTCCGAACTGCCACAGGCCGAAGCCGAACAGGGCGGTTCCCGCGGCGAGGGTGGCGCGCTGTGCGATCATGCGCGCCTCCCGCGGCGGAACTGCCAGACCAGCAGCACGACCGCCGCCAGCATCGACAGCAGGCCGAAGATCATCTTCAGCTCGGCCGGCGTCGCGGTCTGCGGCAAGGTCACGGCGTTGCCCATGCCCTGGTCGACCATCGGCGCCGGCGCTGCCGCGGGCGCGGCGTAGCGCTGCGCCATCGCATGCTTCGCGGCGCCCGGCGCCGAGGCATGCTGGCCGCCGAACACCGCCTCATGGCTCCAACCATCGGGCAGGTTGGTCGGCATCTCGCTGCGGTCGAGCGGCGCGGTCTGCGGCCGTGCCGGCATCGGGTCGACGGCGACGAGGCTCGTGTAGCGGCTGATGAGCTGATAGGCGAGGGCGAGCTTGAGGCTGTCCTCGCGCACCTGCGTCGGCGGCGTGCCTTCGAGCCGCGAGTCCTCGAGCGCCGCCAGCTTGCGCCGCGCCCAGACAGGCGCCACGCCCGGCCGGTCGACGCGGCCTGCGAGCGACAGCTCGCGCGTCCACGCCTGGCCGGCGCTGCGGCCGCGGATGCGGATCGCGGCATCCTGCGGCAACGCGCCATTCGCGCGGCCGACGAACACGACGGGCTCGCCGGCATAGAGGTCCGGGATCGGCGCGGGATAGGTCTCCACATCGCCGCCGGCGGGCCACTGGACCGCGACGTCGGTCATGACCGGCTTCTCCAGCTTCTCGAACAGTGCCGCCATGCGCTGTGTGACCTCGCCGAGCTTGTCTATGTGCGTGAACGACCCGCGGCCGGCCTGCGCCGCGCGCGACATGAACCACGAGTTCGGCGCGGAGCCGATGCCGACCGTGAACAGCCGGCTGTCGCCGAGGCGCTCCTGGATGCGCTTGAAGAGCGCGTCCTCGTTGCCGACCGCGCCGTCCGTCATGAAGACGACCTGGCGCACGCGGCCGGCCGGACGCTCGCGCCCGTCGAGCGCGAGATTGAGCGCGGGCAGCATCTCCGTTCCGCCGGTGGCGCGCAGCGATTCGACGTAGTCGTGCGCGGTGCGCAGCGCGTCGCGCGTCGCCGGCTGCGGGCCGCCGAACAGGACCGAGGCGGTGGAGTTGAACTGGATGATGTTGAAAGTATCGTGCGGCTTGAGGCGGTCGAGGCCGAGATGGAGCGCGGCCTTGGCCTGCCGGATCGACGTGCCTTCCATCGAGCCCGACGTGTCGATGATGAAGATCATCTCGCGCGGCGGCACGGTCGGTGACGCTTCCGCCGTCGGCGGCATCAGCATCACCAGAAGATGCGTGCGGCCGTCGCGCTCTTCCGCGAACAGGCCGGCGGTCGGTGCCGCAGCCGCCTCCGGGCGCCAGTTCAGCACGAAGTCGCGATCGGCGGGCACGCGCTCCTCGGCGAGGGCGACGGTGACCCGGTTACCGTTCACGCTGGTCGTGATGGGATGCGTGCCGCTCTCGACGGCGGCGAGCTTCAGGCCGGCGTCGATCTCGACCTCGATCGAGACGGGATTGATCGGGCCTTCGCCCGGATGCCGCACCGGCGGCGTGATGCGATGCGCATCCGGCACCTCGTTCGTGACGGGTGCCCAGCCGGTGCCGGCGACGCGCACCGCCTCGCCGGGGATGTAGCGCGGGCCGACCACCAGCGGAAAGCGCAGCGCGAAGCGGCCCTGGTTGTAGCGCAGGCTCTCCTGGTACTCGATCTCGACGGTGACCTTCTCGCCGGGGCCGATATTGGCGACCGAGGTCGTGAAGATGTTCGGGCGCTCCTGCTCGACGAGTCCCGCGCGCTGCCCCTGCGCGCGCGCCTGCTGGTAGATGCGCTGCGCCTGCTGGCGTTCCTCGATGGTGCCGGTGATGACGCGCTCGCCGATCGTCAGGCGCAGGCGGTCGACCGCGGAGTCCTGCGGCAGCGGGAAGACGTAGATGCCTTCGACCCAGCCCGCGCCGGTGTTGTGGAACTGCTGCTTCACCACGCTGCGCGCGACCATGCCGCTGACGGCGATGCGCACGTCCGTGTGCAGCAGCGGCGCGGGCGTGTGGCTCTGGTCGTCGTTGCGGAAGAACAGGCGGCCGCTTTCGGCCTCGCGCGGCTGCTGTACGGCCGTGCCGTCCGGCGGCGAGTTCGCCGGTGCCGGGCGGGCGAAGGCCGCGACCAGCGCGACAATCAGGGTAAAGAAAAGATGAATCGACCGCGGCACGCGCGGCGCCGCGGCCGACGAGAGTGTTGCTGAAACCATGAGTATCCCCTGAGGCGAATTCCGAGGATGCCGATTGAAGCCTGGCGTTGTGGTGGAATTGGCCTCGCGCCAAGGCGAAGCGGCGGAAACTTTGCGGCGGGATTGCGTTCGCCCTGAATAACCGCGGAGGACGCGGAGAAGCGCGGAGGTCGCGGGGAGATTCCGGGGCGCTTCGCGCCCCAATTCCTTCTCCGCGTCCTCAGCGTCGTTCTCCGCGGTCTCTGCGTTCAATGTCCGGAGGCGAGGACGCTGCCGGCGCGGCCTGGCGGCGGCCTAAAGAGCGGCCCCGCACAACGTTTTCGTTAACCGCGAAAAACCTTCGCCGGCGCTCTTGAACCCTGCGGCGGCGGCGGCTATCTTCTCCCAGAGTTAGAAACGTTCTAATTCGCATTCTCAGGGGGCTGCCAGAGCCCAACCATCTGAAGGAGTTGATAGAAATGTTGACCGTTGGCGACAAGTTTCCGGCCTTCAACCTGAAGGCCGTCGTGCCGGGCGACCTCAAGACCGCGTTCACCGACGTCACGGAGAAGAGCTTCCAGGGCAAGTGGAAGGTCGTCTTCTTCTGGCCCAAGGATTTCACCTTCGTCTGCCCGACCGAGATCGTCGCCTTCGGCGAGCTGGATCGCGAGTTCAAGGACCGCGACGCGCAGCTGATCGGCGCCAGCACCGATTCCGACTTCGTGCACCACGCCTGGCGTCAGAGCCGCGACGACCTCAAGAAGGTCGCGTTCCCGTGGCTGTCCGACATCAAGCGCGAGCTGTCGCAGGCGCTCGGCGTTCTGCACAAGGACGAGGGTGTTGCGCTGCGTGCGACCTTCATCGTCGATCCGGACAACGTCATCCGCTTCGCGTCGGTCAACGACCTGAGTGTCGGCCGCAACCCGCAGGAAGTGCTGCGCGTGCTCGATGCGCTGCAGACCGACGAACTCTGCCCCTGCAACTGGAAGCAGGGCGAGGACACGCTGAAGGCGGCGTAACCCAACGGATAGTTCTGTTGTAGGGGCGGGTTTAAACCCGCCTCTACGAAAGACGAGGAATTGACATGCTCGACGAACTGAAAGACGCGCTGCCCGAACACGCCAAGGACCTGAAGCTCAATCTGTCCTCGGTGCTGGCGCAGCCGAACCTGAACGAGGCGCAGATCTGGGGCACCGCGCTGGTCGCCGCGATCGCCGCGCGCAATCCGCGTGTGCTGCAGGCGGTTTCGGCCGAGGCCGCGAAGCACCTGTCGCCGGAGAACCTGCGCGCTGCCAAGGGTGCCGCCGCGATCATGGCGATGAACAACATCTACTACCGCTTCACCCATGTCGTGTCGGCGAAGGAATACCAGACGATGCGCGCCGGCCTGCGCATGAACATCATCGCCAACCACGGCGTCTCCGGCCTCGATTTCGAGCTGTGGTCGCTGGCGGTGTCGGCCATCAACGGCTGCTCGATGTGCATGGACAGCCACGAGAAGGCGGTGGTCGAGAAGGGCGCCTCGCGCGAGGTCGTGCAGTCGGTGGTCAAGATCGCCGCCGTGGTCAACGCGGTCGCGGTGACGCTGGAGGCGGAGGAAGTCGCGGCATCGGTACCGCAGGCGGAAGCGGCCTGACACGCGGCGGCCCATCCTTCGAGACGCGATCTCGCGCATATGCGCGAGATCGCTCCTCAGGATGAGGTCCTTGAATCAGAGCGTCCTCATCCTGAGGAGCGGCGCGTCCGTGCCGCCTCTCGAAGGATGGGCAGCCAGTCCTATTTCTTCTTCGCCTGCCACGCCTTCATCTGCGCGACCTCGCGTTCCTGGTCCTTGATGATCGTTTCGGCGAGCGTGCGGATCTCCGGATCCTTGCCGTAGCGCAGGACGACCTTCGCCATGTCGATCGCGCCCTGGTGGTGCGCGATCATGCCGGCGACGAAGTCCTTGTCGGCGTCGCCGGTGTACTTGATCTCCATGCCCTTGTGCATGCGGGCGTTGGCTTCCCGATAGGCCTTCTCGGCCTCGCCGGCCGCCGCGGGAGTGGTCGCGCCGTGCTGGCCGTGGCCGGGCATTTGGGCGGCGACGCCGCCGGCCAGGCCGAGTCCGATCGCCGCGGCCGCGGCCAGTGCCAGAATTCGCTGCATTGTTAACATCCTCGTTGCGCTCAACTGCCTGTCACATAAGATTTTCCGCTGCTGGAAGGTCAAGGCTGCCATGCGGCCGTTGCGTGCGGGGCCGCGTACGGATAGGGTGCGCGCCGTTTGTGCCCCAACCCGCAAACGAGCTGCCCCATGCCGTTCCTCGCCGACCGCCTTGCGCGGATCAAGCCGTCCCCGACCATCGCCGTCACCACCAAGGCCGCCGAGCTGAAAGCCGCCGGCCGAGACGTGATCGGCCTCGGTGCCGGAGAACCCGATTTCGACACGCCCGCCAACATCAAGGCCGCGGCCAACAAAGCGATCGCGCAGGGCCAGACCAAATATACGGCGGTCGACGGCACGCCCGCGCTGAAGCAGGCGATCTGCGCCAAGTTCAAGCGCGAGAACGGGCTCGACTACAAGCCCAACCAGATCACCGTTGGCACCGGCGGCAAGCAGGTGCTCTACAACGCGCTGATGGCGACCGTGAATCCCGGCGACGAGGTGATCATCCCGGCGCCGTACTGGGTGTCGTACCCGGACATGGTGCTGCTGGCCGAGGGCACGCCGGTGACGATCTCGTGCTCCCAGAACAGCGGCTTCAAGCTGCGCGCCGAGGATCTCGAGGCGGCCATCACACCGAAGACCAAGTGGCTGATCCTGAACTCGCCGTCGAACCCGACCGGTGCTGCCTATACGCGCGAGGAGCTGAAGGCGTTGACCGACGTGCTGGTCAAGCACCCGCATGTGTGGGTGATGACCGACGACATGTACGAGCACCTCGTCTATGACGGGTTCGAGTTCTCCACGCCCGCCCAGGTTGAGCCGCGCCTTTACGATCGCACGCTGACGGTGAACGGCGTGTCCAAGTCCTACGCGATGACCGGCTGGCGCATCGGTTATGCCGCGGGTCCCGTCGAGCTGATCAAGGCGATCGGGGCGATCCAGTCGCAGAGCACGTCCAACCCGTCCTCGATCAGCCAGGCCGCGGCGGTCGAGGCGCTGAACGGTCCCCAGGATTTCATTCCGAAGAACGCCGACATCTTCAGGGCGCGGCGCGACCTGGTGGTCGACATGCTCAACAAGGCCAAGGGCATCCACTGCCACCGGCCCGAAGGCGCGTTCTACGTCTACCCGTCCTGCGCCGGCGCGATCGGCCGCAAGACGCCGCAGGGCAAGGTGATCAAGACCGACAGCGATTTCGTGACCTACCTGCTGGAGGCCGAGGGTGTTGCGGTGGTGCAGGGCGAGGCGTTCGGCCTGTCGCCGTATTTCCGCATCTCCTATGCGACGTCGACCGAGGCGCTGACCGAGGCCTGCACCCGTATCCAGCGCGCCTGCGCGGCTCTGGTTTGACGAATCTGCACGCCGTCGGACATGGCCCCTCGGCTAGTGTCTGCGGGCGGGGGCAGTCACCGCGGCCGCAAGTCGCGGGATTAAGTCTAATTCTGTCGCGGGTCCGGATCGGGGACGGCGGACGCAAGTGACCGACCTCTGTTCGGCGCGCGTGCGAGCGTATGCGCACAGGCGCCGGATTCCGGCAATTTTTCTGATTTCGGAATTTGGGCGATGAAGATTGCAGTGATCGGAACGGGCGGCGTCGGCGGCTATTACGGCGGCCGGCTGGCGGAAGCAGGAAACGAAGTCTGGTTCCTCGCGCGCGGGCGCCATCTGGAGGAGATCAGGCGCTGCGGCCTCAAGGTGAAGAGCCGTCTCGGCGACATGCTGATCAAGCCCGCCAACGCGACGGACAATCCGAAGGACATCGGCCCCGTCGACCTCGTCATCATCGCGGTCAAACTGTGGGACACGGATTCGGCGATCGAGGCGGCGAAGCCGCTGCTCGGGCCGGACACCGCGGTCGTCTCCCTCCAGAACGGCATCGAGGCGGTGGACAAGCTCGTCGCGGCGTTCGGCAAGGCGCGCGTGCTCGGCGGCTCGTGCCAGATCGCGGCCGTGATCAGCGGGCCGGGCATCATCCTGCACACCGGCACCATGGCGCGGCTGACGGTGGGGGAACTCGACGGCAAGTCGACACCGCGCCTGGAAGCCCTGACCGCCACGTGCAAGGCGGCGAAGATCGACTTCGCCGCGACCCCGGATATCGACAAGGCGATCTGGCAGAAATTCGTCTTTCTCTCGTCGTTCAGCGGCGTGACAACCCTCGCGCGCCTGCCCAAGGGCCCGATCTACGCCGATCCCGACACGCGCGCGCTGTTCAGCGACGCCATCGCCGAGGCGGTGGCGGTCGCGCGGGCGCGCGGCGTGAGGCTCGCCGACGACATCGTCGACGCGCTGATGAAGTTCGCGGAAGGCCTGCCCGACGACATGAAGTCGTCGATGCTGGGCGATCTCGAGCGCGGCGCGCGGCTCGAAGTGCCGTGGCTGTCCGGCACCGTTGCGAAGCTGGGTGCTTCGCTCGGCGTGTCGACGCCGGTGCACCGCGTGATTTTCCAGGCGCTCAAGCCCTACGCCGCGGGCCGCAACGGTACCGTCAAGACGCCGGTGTAAGGACCGGCGCGGGCATTGCGCCTCCCCTCATCCTTCGACAGGCTCAGGATGAGGGCTCAATCAGCAGCCTCGTCCTGAGCTTGTCGAAGGGCGAGGCCTGCTCAAGGTGGCAGGGGACGCCATGACCATTCCCGATCTGAAGATCCGCGCGCTGCGCGTGCGCTCCGTGGCCGTGCCGATGCGGCGCGCGCTGGGCACCAGCGCCAACAAGCTGGCGACGGCGATGTTGGCGCTGTTCGACCTCGAGACGGAGGAAGGCGTGACCGGCCGCGCCTATGCCTTCGGCGTCGGCACGTCGACGGCGCCGTTGCAGGGCGTCGCATCCGACATCGCGGTCGTGATCAAGGGGCAGCGCGTCGCGCCCGTCGACATCCATGCGGCGCTGGAGCGCCGCTTCCGGCTGTTCGGCCAGCAGGGCCACGTTGCGATCGCGGCGTCCTGCGTCGACGTCGCGTGCTGGGACGTGCTGGCGCGCGCCGCGGGCGTGCCGCTGGTGCGCCTGCTCGGTGGCGTGCCGCGCCGCATCCCGGCGTACAATAGCAACGGGCTTGGACTTGCCGATCCGGTGAAGCTGGCCGACGAGGCGCAGGAGCTGCTCGACGACGGTTTCCACGCCGTCAAGCTGCGGCTCGGCTACCCGACCTTGGCGCAGGACCTGGCCGCAGCGCGGGCGGTGCGCAAGCGCATTCCCGCTGGCGCCGTCCTGATGAGCGACTACAACCAGGCACTCCTGCCGGCGGAGGCCGCGCGGCGCGGCCGCGCCCTCGATGGCGAAGGCCTCGCCTGGATCGAGGAGCCGGTGCGCTACGACGACTACGCGGGCTGCGCCCATGTCGCGCGTGAGGTCGCGACGCCGATCCAGATCGGCGAGAACTTCGTCGGCCCACGCGCGATGGCCGCGGCGCTCGCCGCGCGCGCCTGCGATTATGCGATGCCCGATCTGCAGCGTATCGGCGGCGTCACCGGCTGGCTGCGCGCCGCGGCCATCGCCGATGCCGCCGGGATGGAGATGTCCTCGCATCTTTTCCCCGAGGTCAGCGCGCATCTGCTGGCGGTGACGCCGACGGCCCATTGGCTGGAGTATGTCGACTGGGCGGCGCCGATCCTGCAGCAACCGCTGCGCATCGAGGACGGACACGCGGAGATACCGGAGCGCGCCGGCAACGGCCTCGACTGGGACGACGCCGCCGTCCGCCGCTTCCTGGTCGACTGACGACCGTCGGAGAGCGTGGCAGCAAAGGCCAAGAAGGACCCGGGGCCGTGCGCGCGGCCCCGGGCCAAGAAGGTGCCATCACAATATCGCGCACCATCTGTGACGGGCCTGGGAGCTCGTTAACCGGTGGCCGATCGAAGCGGGAACGGCCTCTCGGTTATGGTGGCGATGGTAAGCCGGGCGCGCGGCAGGCGCTGTGAGGTGTCTCACACAGGTTCCGGTTGTTCGGATGCGACACTCGCCTCTGTCGCGACAAATGGGGGCGGGGTATGGCATCGGACGGGTTCTCCGGTCCGACCGATTTCGCGGAGGCTGGCACGGTCGAGGCCGAGTCCCGGAAAGGGGCGGTCGAGCGGCTGTTCGCACCGATGGCCGACGCGCTCGACCGCATGAAGCAGGGGGCGCTGATCGTCGACGCCGACGGCAGCGTCCTGTTCGCCAACCGGCGCGCGGACGAGTGCCTGGCCATCGGCGACGGCCTCGGCGTGTCCGACGGCCGGCTGCGTGCCGAAGCCCCCGGGCAGGCAGACGGGTTGCGGCGGCTGATCACCGCGGCGGCGCGCGAGGGCGCCAGCCGCGCGGTCGGCATGATGGCGATGCGGCGCCGCTGCAAGCGGCCGCTCGTCGTCCTCGTCGCGACCTGCCATGCGCGGACGAGCCTTGCCGCGGCGGCCGGCCCGAAGCGGGCCGTCCTGGTCTTCATCACCGATCCGGAGCGGGGAGCCGCCGGCCAGTCTGACGTCCTGCGCGAGCTCTACCGCCTGACCCGCATGGAGGCCGAAGTCTCTCTGGCGCTGCTGCGCGGCGAGGAACTCCAGGCGATTGCCGATTCCTTGGCCATGCCGGTCGGCACGGTGCGCGCGCACCTTCAGACCATCTTCGACAAGACGGAAACCCGGCGGCAGGCGGAGCTCATCGACCTGCTTGTGCGCAGTTCGCCTGACACTGATTGAGATTCTGGACGCACGGGCATTGACAGCGCAGATGCCAAGTTGTCTGATGACCGGATAACTTGTCTTGGCGGGCGCACGGTGGGGAAGGCGTCAATCCAGATCGCGATGCGGAAGCCGGAGCGTCGTCCGACGCTGGTCGCCGAATTGGCGGCCGGACTGGCGGGCGAGATCGAGAGCGGCCGCCTCGCGCCGGGCAGCCGTCTGCCCCCTGAGCATGAGCTGACGGCCACGCTGGGCGTCAGCCGCGCGACCTTGCGTGAAGCCATCGCAGCGCTGCGGCGCGAGGGGCTCGTCGTCGCCCGCCAGGGGTCGGGGACCTATGTCGCCGACGGTGCCGTCCGGCCGACCTTCAAGATCAGCAGCGCCGAGATGCGCACGACGGAAGACGTGCTGAGCATCATCGAGCTGCGGCTGGGCGTCGAGGTCGAGGCCGCCTCGCTGGCGGCGGAGCGGCGGGCGAAGGGGCATCTCGATCGGATGGCCGCGGTGCTCGACCGGATGGATGCCGCGATCAGCCGCGGCGAGCTGGCGGCGGATGCCGATTTCGAGTTCCACCGCGTCATCGCCGATGCGACCGGCAACGCCTTTTTCCGCCGCTTCCTCGATTTCCTGGGGCCGCTGGTGATTCCGCGTCAGAGCGTCTCGCAGGGCCTGTCGCGGCCCGGCACCGACCCGCGTGTCTATCTGCGGCGCATCCAGGCCGAGCACCGCGCGATCGAGGCCGCGATTGCGGCCGCCGACCCTGCGGCCGCCCGCAAGGCGGCACGGCAGCATCTGGTGCGCGGCCGCGAGCGCTACGGCGTGCCGCGCAAGTCCGAATTAACAAACGAAGACGAACCCGCCGTCACTGCGGGCATACAGAACAGAGGAGTCCGGAAATGAACACGAAGATCAGCAGGAGGTTGGTCAGGCGGGCGGCATCGCTGTGCGTGGCCGCATTGTCGGTGTGCGCCATCGCGATGCCGCTGGATGCGGCTGAGGTCCCGGCAAAAGGGCAGAGCCGCACGGTGGATGCGATCAAGAGCCGCGGCACCATCCGCGTCGGCGCCAACGTCGCGCTGCCGTGGCTCGGGCAGAACCCGCAGACGCGCGACTTCTTCGGGCCGGCGATCGAGCTCGGCGACGAGATCGCCAAGGCCCTCGACGCGAAGATGCAGATCAGCACCGCGGCCTCCGACGTGATCGTCGCCGGCCTGCAGGCCAACCAGTACGACCTCGCCATCGCGCCGCTCTTCGCGACGCCGCGGCGCATGGAGGTCGTCGACTTCGTCAACTGGACCATCGCCGGGCAGTGCTATGCGGCGCTCAAGGATAACGACAAGGTCAATTCGCTGCAGGACCTCGAGAAATCCGGAGTCACCATCGGCACATGGACGGGCACCGGTTCCGAGCAGGCGATCAAGACGAAGTATCCCAAGGCAACCCTCAACAGCCTCGTCATGCCGGTCGGCGGCGCCAACCGCATGGAAGAGGTGCTCGCGAAACGCATCGATCTCGCGACGCTCGATTCGGCACGCGCCAACCTGGTCGTGCATCAGTTCCCGCAGATGAAGATCCTTCCGGGCGGCCCGGAGAACTGCATCAAGAACCCCGACGTCCCGACGCCGATCGGGATGGCGTTCGCGAAGGGCGATCCCGCCTTCGCGAAGTTCCTGACCGACCTCGTCACGGAGATGAAGCCGAAGATCGACGCGTCGCTGACGAAGTACAGCTCACTGGAGCACATGCTGCCCAAGTAAGCGGCGATTGGGGGCGGGCGCGGTGCCGCCGGGCACCGCGCCCGATGATCCCGGCCTTCGATCATGGACTTCCTCTCCTATTGGCGTTTCGAGTCGGTCCTGCCGCACCTGCCTTATCTGCTGGCGGGTGCGCGCCTGACCATCATCGTCTCGGTGGTGTCGCTGGCCGGCGCGCTGCTGATCGGGCTCGTCCTGGCGCTCGCGCGCATCTCGCGGTTCGGGCTGGTCCGCGGCGCCGCCGGCCTGTTCATCGACATCTGGCGCAGCACGCCGACCCTGGCGCAGCTCCTGTGGGTCTACTACGCGCTGCCGATCCTCACCGGCATCCCGATGAGCGCGTTCGCGGCGGGGGCGATCACGCTCGCCTGCCATTACGGCGCCAACCTCGCCGAGGTGTACCGCGCCGGCATCCTGGCGGTCCCGTCCGGCCAGACGAACGCCGGGCTCGCCCTCGGCCTCACCAGGGCGCAGACCATGCGCCGCATCGTCCTGCCGCAGGCGGTCACCATCATGCTGCCGCCCATCGCCAGCCAGTTCATCGTCCTGTTCAAGGAGTCGGCGCTGGTCTCGATGATCTCGCTCGAGGAGCTGATGTGGCACGGCCAGTCGCTGGCAGGACTGACGATGCGCTCGGTGGAGGTCTTCACCGTCGTCGCGTTGATCTACATGGCGCTCACCTGGCCGCAGACCCTGCTGGTCAACTGGCTGCACCGTCGGTCGGTGATCGGCGCACGGTGAGGGGCGGGCGATGACCTACCAGTGGCGCTTCGACGTCGCGTTCCAGAACCTGCCGATCCTGCTCAGCGGGCTGGGCATGACCTGCCTGCTCACCGTGCTGGCCATGGCGATCGGCGTCAGCGGCGGACTGCTGCTCGCGATGATGCGTCTGGCGCCGCTGCGCGTGCTGCGGTGGCCGGCCTATGCTTTCACCGAGGTGTTCCGCACGACGCCGCTGCTGGTGCAGGTGGTCTGGGTGTTCTCGGTCCTGCCGCTCACCGTCGGCATCACCCTGTCGCCGTTCTTCTCGGGGCTGGTTGCGCTCGGCCTCAACGTCGCCGCGTTCATGTCGGAGATCTTCCGCGCCGGGATCACGTCGATCGCGCAAGGGCAGTTCCATGCCGGCTACGCGCTGGGGATGACGCGCGCGCAGTGCATGCGGCGCATCATCCTGCCGCAGGCGCTGATGCGCACCGTGCCGCCGATGGCGGGCATGTGGGTCGCGCTGTTCAAGGACACGTCCGTGCTCGCGGCGATCGGTGTTGCCGAGATGATGACGCAGGCCCGCGTCATCGCCGCCGACACCTACCGCCCGCTCGAGATCTACACCCTCGTAGCGGTGGTCTACTTCCTTCTGACCTATCCGCAATCGCTCGGCGTGAATCACCTCTTCGCGCGCTTCCGGACCAAGGAATGACGATGGCTGGCGAAGGTCCGATCCTGCGCGTCGAGAACCTGCACAAGCGCTACGGCGCCAACCACGTGTTGCGCGGCGTCGACCTCGTCGTCGAGCGCGGCGAGGTCGTGGTCATCATAGGCCCGAGCGGCTCGGGCAAGAGCAGCCTGCTCAAATGCCTCAATCGCCTCGAGGAGCCGTCCGAAGGGCGCGTGCTGCTCGACGGGCAGGAGATCACCGGCCGGAACGTCAACCTGCCGGCGATGCGGCAGAAGATGGGCATGGTGTTCCAGCACCTGAACCTGTTCCCGCACATGACGGCACTGGAGAACGTGATGGAAGCCCCGCGCACGGTCCTGCGTCTGTCGAAGCAGGCAGCGGCGGAACGGGCGCGCCGGCTCCTTGCGAAGGTGAGCCTCGCCGACAAGGCGGATGCCAAGCCGGCGGAGCTGTCCGGCGGCCAGCAGCAGCGTGTCGGGATCGCGCGTGCGCTGGCGATGGAGCCTGCGGTGATGCTGTTCGACGAGGTCACCTCGGCGCTCGATCCGGAGCTGGTCGGCGAGGTGCTGTCGGTGATGAAGCAGCTCGCCGACGAAGGCATGACCATGCTGGTGGTGACGCACGAGATGAATTTTGGCCGCCGCGTCGCCGACCGTGTCGTGATGATGGATCAAGGCGCGATCATCGAGCAGGGCGGGCCGGAGCAGATTTTCACCAACGCCTCGCACGAGCGCACGCGGCGGTTCCTGCGCGAGCTGACCTGGGGCGAAAACTGAGGAGCGCCGATCGTGGACATCATCAGAGAACCGCTGCCGTTTCCGCCCGCGACTTTCGAGGCCCGCATCGCCAAGGCGCAGCGGCTGGTCGCCGAGCGTGGCCTCGACGCGCTGCTCGTCTCGGCGCCGGCCAACATCTATTACCTGTCGGCGTTCCATACGCCCGCTTACGACAATTTCCAGTTCCTGCTGCTGCCTGCCTCGGGCGCGCCGACGATGTTCAACAACGCACACGAATCGGCGTACCTCGTCGAGGCGCGCTCTTTCGTGGCAAAGCGCGCCAGCTATCCCGGCTCGTTCCCGCCGATGAACGCCGTCAGCGAGTTGTTGACCAAGGAAGGGCTCGCGCGCGGCCGTATCGGCATCGACAAGTCTTCATTTTTCTTCACGATCAGGGATTACGAACGATTGGTCACCGCCCTGCCGCAGGCGCGGTTCGAGGACGCCAGCGGGTTGATCGAGCCGATGCGCCGCGTCAAATCGCCAGAGGAGCTGGCCGTCATGCGCCAGGCGGCGCGTGTCGTCGAGCGCGGCATGCAGGCCGGCGTGGATGCGGTTCACGAGGGCGCCAGCGACTGCGACATTTCGGCGGCGGTGCATCACGGCCTAATCTCTGCAGGCGGCGACTACATGTCCTATCCGCCCTTCGTCAATGTCGGCTGGAGTTCCAGCCTCGTGCACAACACCTGGAACGGCACCAAGGCGAAGAATGGCGATCTTGTCTTCCTCGAGATCTCGGCCGTCGTGAAGCGCTACGGCGTGGCGCTGATGCGCTCGGTCGCGGTCGGAAAGGTGTCGGACGAGATGGAGCGGAGGAACAAGGTTATCCATGACGTGCTGCAGCGTACGCTCGATGCCATCAGGCCCGGCGTCACCTCGGGCAGCGTCAACAAGGTTTGCCTGGAGGCCTTCGCCGGTCACGGCTACAAGGTCCTCAAGCGCGCGGGCTACTCGATGGGGATTAACTTCCCGCCGGGATGGAGCGAGGGCAACATCCTCGACCTCTCGCACGAGAACCCGACCGTGCTGGAGCCGGGCATGGTATTCCACTGCCCGCAACCGTACCGCGTGGCGGGGGAGCAGACGATCTCCACCTCGGAGACCATCGTCGTCACGAAGGACGGATGCGAACCGCTGACGAATTTCCCGCGTCAGCTCTTCCGCAAGTGACAGGACGAGGGTGACGCATGGCAGCACGATCGAGCATTTTCACGGACGTCGACTACGAGAAGAACGGCAAGCAGGTCGGCTGGCTGTACCTCCCGCATTCGGTGACGCGGTCGGCCTACGGCAACATCGCCATCCCGATCGCGGTGGTGAAGAACGGCACGGGGCCGACGATCTTCCTGATGGCCGGCAACCACGGCGACGAGTACGAGGGGCAGATCGCGCTGTGCAAGCTGATCCGCTCGCTCGACCCAGGCCGCGTGCAGGGGCGCATCATCGTCATGCCGGCCGCGAACCTGCCAGCGGCGCTGGCCAGCGCGCGCGTCTCGCCGATCGACCAGGGCAATCTCAACCGCGCCTTTCCGGGCGATCCCGAGGGCCCGCCGACCCAGCAGATCGCCTGGTACATCGACCAGGTCATCTATCCGATGAGCCAGTACCACCACGACCTCCATTCGGGCGGCAGCTCGCTCGATTATGTGCCGTTCGTCTCGATGCGACATTCGGGCGATGCGACTCTGGATGCCCGCACGATGGCGGCGCTGAAGGCGTTCGACGCGCCCGATGCGTTGATCTGGGCGTACAGCCACGGGACGGGCCTCGCGGCGCAGTCGGCGATCCGCCGCGGTGTCGTGGCGCTCGGCGGCGAATTCGGCGGCGGCGGAACCGTGGCGCGCCAGAACGTCGCGATGGTGGAGCGGGGCTTGCGCAACGTGCTCGCCCATACAGGCATCGTCCCGGGCGACAAGCCTGCCGTTTCCCGCGAAGGGACGCGCCTTTGGGAAGTTGCCTCGCGCGACTACTACGTCCTGGCGCCGGACGCCGGGATCTTCGAGCCCGCCGTCGAGCTTGGCGCGCGGGTCGAGGGCGGGCAGCTCTGCGGCCACGTCCACTTCGTCGACGACCCCGCGCGCGAGCCGGTGCCGACGCATTTCAGGACCTCGGGGATGGTGATCTGCCGCCGCCATCTCGGACGCGTGGAACGCGGCGATTGCGTCGTCCATCTGGCGACCGAGTGGAAGGGTTGAACGGGAATGCGTATCACCGACATCGAAGGAATCATGGTCCGTCTGCCGGAGGTCAGGGTCATCGGCGACGGATGCCAGACCATCCTGATCATTCTGGTGCATACCGACGCCGGCATCACCGGCATCGGCGAGGCGCATACCAATCCGCTGGTCAGCAAGGCGATCCTCGAGGCGCCGCTCTGCTCGGTCTCGTCGACGGGCCTCAAGCACCTGCTGATCGGGCAGGATCCGCGCGACATCAACCGCCTTTACGACCTGATGATCAAGCGCACGCAGACCTATGGCCGGCGCGGCGCTGTGATGCACGTGATCAGCGGCATCGAGATCGCGCTGTGGGACATTCTCGGCAAGTCGTGCGGCCTGCCGGTGTGGCGGCTGCTCGGCGGCGCGCGCCGCACCTCGACGCCCGTCTATGCCAGCGACCTCGCGCCGGACACGGCGCAAGGCGCGGTGAAGCTCGCGGAGAAGCACGTCGCGGCCGGATACAAGGCGGTGAAGCTGGGCTGGGGCAATCTCGGCGGCAATCCGCGCAGCGATGCGGCGATGATGCGCGACATCCGCCGCGCCGTCGGCCCGGACGTCGACATCATGCTCGACATGGGCTTCGCGATCCCGCTGGACGATGCGCTCTATCTCGGCCGCGCGCTGGCCGAACACGACGTGTACTTCCTGGAGGAGCCTCTGTCGCCGGACGACCTCACCGGGTTCGCCAAGCTCACCGCCGCTTCGCCGACGCCGATTGCGACGGGCGAGAAGGAAACGTCGCAATACCCCTTCATCGACCTGATGGAGCGCGGCGGCCTGCGGATCATCCAGCCCGACGTGGCGCGGACCGGCGGCATCTCGGAGACCATGCGTATTGCCGCGCATGCCGAAGCGCGCGGCGTGCGGGTGATCCCGCATTGCTGGTCGACCGACATCCTGGTGGCGGCGACGCTGCATGTCATCGCCGTGCTGCGCGACTGCCCTTATCTCGAGTTCAACGTGATGGACAATCCGCTGCGCACCCAGCTCATGACCCAGCCGATCCGGCCGAAGGATGGCATCGTGCAGGTGCCGGACGCCCCTGGCCTCGGCATCGAGCTCAATATGGAGACCGTGAAGAAGTACCTGTGGACGCCGTAACCTACGCGTTCGTTTGTCCTGGCCGCGCGCGGAGCTCGAGAAGTCGCGAGCGGCACCGCGCGGCCAGGGGGCGCATGCCGCGCTCGTCCGCAATCGCCAGCGCCGCGCCGTAGCGCGCTTTCGCCTGTCGGATAAGCCCGTCCATCCCGGCTTCGATTTCGCCCATCGCGAACCAGGCCCAGGCTTCGTGGCCCTTCTCACCCTGGCTCTGCGCCGTATCGAGAGCCTGCCGGGCCTGGGCAAGGCCGTCGTCGAGGCGGCCGACCGCGCGATAGGCAAGCGCGAACCAGACCCGCGGATAGCCGGCACCGTCAGGATGGTGCTGGAGATTGCCCGGGAGGACTGTTTGATCGAACAGCGGGAGGGCGTCCTCCGCGCGCCCCAGCTCCGTCAGGGCCCATCCAAGGATGCCTGCCGTCAGCGAATGCACGATCCGCACCTCGGCCTTCCGGCAGAGCTCGAAATTCGGTTCCATCAGTTCCAGGGCCCGTTCGGGCTCGCCACGCAGCATATGCGCCAGGGCCAGGTAGTCCGTCACCCAGACGATGCTCATCGCACTGTTCACCTTGCGGGCGATCGCGACGCCTTCCTGCGCCGATTCCAGCGCCTCCTCGAACACGCCGAGTTCCGCCAGACCCCAGGCGAGCATCCCGCGCGTGATGGCCGCAGGGTATCCGGCCATGCCGTGGCGCCGGTACATCGCCTCTCCGGTCAGGCGGCGGGCCACTTCCCGGTGATACGCCGTCTGCCTTTCGAACTCGCCGCGGGCGATCAGCGCAAAGCCCAGATGCTGCATCGTCGTGACGGTGACTGAGAAGTCGCCGGCTTCCTGCGCCAGCGCCAGACCGCGCTCGCCCGTTTCAATGGCCTTTCCGTGCTCACCGGCCTGCCAGTGGTGCGCTGTCAGATAATTGTAGACGTTCGCAAGCCGTGCCTTGTCGCCGACGCGCTCGGCAATCGCCCCGGCTTCGCGCACCCGCTGTGCCAGCTCGTCGTGGCGGCCCAGCGGCCAGAGTGCCGTGCGCATTTCGAGACGGACGTCCATCTTGTCCACGGCCAGCATACCGTCGTCCGGAAGCCGGTCGAGCGCGGCCAGCGCCCGATCGAACCATTCGATCGCGGACCGGTATGCCGAGCGCGCATGCGCCTTGTGCGCGGCTTTCCGGCTGTAGAGGTAGGCTTTGTCCCAGCGCTCCGCCCGAAGAGCATGGCGGCCGAGCGCCTCGCAGTGCTCCTCCAGGCGATCTGCGTACGTATGCTCCATCGCGGCGACGAGCTGGCCGTGCAGGCTGCGGCGCGTCTCCTGGGGCAGTGATGCATAAGCAACCTCCTCCGTCAGCGCGTGCTTGAACTGGAAGGTCGGGTCGGCGCTGCCATGCTGTTCATAGAGAAACTCCGCTTCTTGCAGCCTGCCGAGCCGATCGGCGATGACATCGCCCGTCAGCGCCGCGATCTTCTCGAGCAGCTGGACCGGCACGGTGCGCCCGATCACCGAAGCCGTCTGCAACAACCGCTTGAGCTCCGGAGCGAGGCGGTCGATACGCGATGCTAGGACGTCCTGCACCGAGCCGGGTAGGTTGATCTGCGCGACATTTCCTTCCAGGTGCAGCGCGCCATCGCGCTCCACGAGGATTCCGGACTCCTTGAGCCCCCGGACAAGCTCCTCGAGGAAAAGCGGCCGCCCCTCCGTTCGCTCGATCAGCATGGATTTCAGCGCATCGAGATCGGGCCCGGTCCCCAGCAGGGTGTCGAGCATGTCATTGGCCTTGGCGCTTTCGAGAGGATCGACCCGGATCTGCGTGTAGTAGCTTTTGCTCGCCCAGGGATGCCGGTATTCCGGGCGATAGGTGACCAGGAGCAGGAGCCGGTGTGCGGGCACGCCGTCGGCCAGCGAATTGAGCAGCCGCTGTGTTTCCGGATCGATCCAATGAAGATCCTCGACGACGAGGAGCAGCGGCTGGTCCTTCGTGGCCTGCAGCAGAAAGCGGGTCAGCTCGTCGATGACACGGTTGCCGCGCTGCTGCGGATCGAGGCGCTCCCAGGCCGGATCATCGACAGGGACGTTCAGCAGGAATTGGACGACCTGGAGCAGCGCGGTCGCGTCCCGGTTACGCGGTCCTAGTCCGTCGCGAAGCTTCCTGTCGATCTCGGATCCGTCGTCGCGCGCCTCGATGCCGAACATCGACCGCAAAAGGAGGCTGACCGGGAGGAACGGCGCATTGCTGCCATAGGGCACGGCGCCGGTCTGGCGCAGGGACCAGCCGCTCAGCTGCGGCGTGCGCAGCATCTCGTGGGCCAGCCGCGACTTGCCCATGCCGGCATCGCCGACCAGCGCCACCAGTTCGCCATGCGCGGCGCGCGTTCGCGCGGCGGCTTTCAGCAAAGTGTCGAGTTCGCCGCTGCGACCGACAAAGGCCGTCAATTCATGCGTCGCCCGCGCGTCCCAGCGGGTACGGGCCGCGGTATGATCGAGCAGCTCGAACACCTCGACGGCCCGGCTGATGCCCTTGATCTCCGTCGGTCCCAGCGACCGGGTCTTGACGAAGTCGCGGGCGAGCGCGTTGGTTGCGGCTGTGATGTGGATGCGGCCGGGCGGCGCCATCTGCTCCATCCGGCCTGCGAGATGGACGGTCGGTCCGATGGCGTCGTAGTCCATCGACAGATCGTTGTGGATGGCGCGGACCAGGACTTCGCCGGAGTGGAGGCCGATGCGCAGCCCGACGGCGTTCTCGCCGGACGCGGCGACTGCATCCCTGATGGCCAAAGCCGCGAGGCAGGCCCTGACGGCGTGGTCTTCATGTGCCAATGGCGCGCCGAACAGGGCCATGATCCCGTCGCCCTGGACTTTGTTGACCGTGCCTTCGTACTCGTGCACCGACGTCATCATGAGCGAGATCGCCGGGCCGAGTTTCCGTGCCGCGTCCTCCGGATCAAGATTCTCGATCAGCGCGGTGGAGCCCTTGATATCGGCAAAGAGGACAGTGACGTGCTTTCGTTCGCCTTCCAGCCGGCTGCGCGCATCGAGGATGCGCGTGGCAAGGTGGCGCGGCGTGTAGACGAGGGGGCCTACGGCCGATGGCTGGTCTGCGGCGGTTCCGGCGGCCGGCGGGACAAGGGCGGCGATCGCGGCGAGCAGTTTCTTCCGGTCGCCGAGCGCGCCGACTCCGAGTTCCTTGAGGTCGCCGTCGTTGAGCTGAAGCAGCACGGCGACGTCGATTCTGTTCTCGGCAAAGGATGCGGCGTACTCACCGAAGCCCGATTGCCGAAGCCACGCGGGGACGTCCACAGCCGGTTCCTCCGTACTGTTCGGCGGCACGACGGGGTTTCGGCAAAGGCCATAGGTGCGCTTGTTGCGCGAAGCGTCGCAGGCTCGGCGTCGTCTGTAAATACACCGGGCGGTATACTTTTGCCGGCAGCATGGCGCGCGATCGGGAAGAAGGGGTGGATGTCCTTGCGATCCGGCGGCGTGTACGCTTCGGGCGTGAACAAGGGCGAAAGGGCAGACGCATCATGACGACGCTGGTCGGAATTTCCGGAAGCTTGCGGCGCGGCTCCTTCAACACGGCGCTGCTGTGCGCCGCGGCGGGCGCGATGCCCGCGGGTGCCGAACTGAAGGTCGAGACGATCCACGGCATCCCCCTCTATGACGAGGATTTGGAAACCGCGGACGGCATTCCCGGGCGCGTCGTGGAGCTGAAGGACCGGATTGCGTCGGCGGACGGATTGCTGCTCGTGACGCCGGAATACAACAACTCGATGCCGGGCGTGTTCAAGAACGCGATCGACTGGCTGTCGCGGCCGCCGAAGGACATCAAGCGCGTCTTCGGCGGCAAACCGGTCGCGATGATCGGCGCATCGCCGGGCGGCTTCGGCACGATCCTCAGCCAGAACGCCTGGCTCTCCGTGCTGCGGACGCTTGGAACGGTGCCGTGGTTCGAACAGCGCCTGATGGTGTCCCGGGCGGGCACGGTGTTCGATCCCTCCGGCGCCATCGCGGACGCCGCCGTTGTGGATCAATTGCGTCGCTTCATGGCCGGCTTCGTCGAATTCGCCGCGCAGCGCCAAGCGATCAGGACGCGCGATCAATGATTTAGCCGCGGGAACGGCGGTGCTGCTGCGGCGCAGGATGATCTCTGTCAAGCCTGTGTCCCGGCGAAAGCACTTGCCAAGCGCCGTCGGCGGACGGAACACTACAAAGAAAAATACAAGAATCCGCGCGCCGAACCGGGAGGGTTTATGCCTCAAAAGCAACCATCGGGCCCGCGTTGTGCCGCCCTCGTAGGCCCGTACCTCAGCGGCAAGACCACATTGCTTGAAAGCCTGCTCGCCATCACCGGCGCCGTGCCGCGCAAGGGATCGGTGAAGGACGGCAGCACGGTCGGCGACTCTTCGCCCGCGGCGCGTTCGCGCCAGATGAGCGTCGAGCCGACTGTCGCGACGACGAAGTTCATGGACGAGGGCTGGACCTTCATCGACTGTCCCGGGTCGATCGAGTTCGCGCACGAACCCTATACGGCGCTGATGGCCGTCGACGCGGCGGTCGTGGTGTGCGAGCCGGTGATCGAACGCGCGCTGATGCTGGCGCCGCTGTTCAAGTTCCTCGACGATCACCAGATCCCGCATCTCGTCTTCATCAACAAGATCGACCAGTCCTCGCAGCGCGTGCGCGATGTGCTCGCGGCCCTGCAGGCCGTCTCCGCGCGGCCGCTGGTGCTGCGCCAGGTGCCGTTCCGCGAGAGCGACAAGATCGCCGGCTATGTCGACCTGGTCAGCGAGCGCGCCTATCACTACAAGCCGGGCCAGGCCTCCGACCTGATCCCGATCCCGAAGGACGTTGCCGACCGCGAGAAGGAGGCCCGCCAGAGCCTGCTCGAGACGCTCGCCGATTTCGACGACAAGCTGCTCGAGCAGCTCATCGAGGATACGACTCCCTCGAAGGAGGACATCTACGCGCATCTGACGCGCAACATGCGCGGCGACCGCATCGTTTCGGTCCTGATCGGCTCGGCCGACCGCGATCATGGCGTGCGCCGGCTGCTCAAGGCGCTGCGGCACGAGGTGCCCGATGCGGAGGTCACGATGCAGCGCCTTGGCATTCCAGCCGAGGGCGAGCCGCTCGCGCAGATCTTCAAGACGCAGTACGCCTCGCATTCCGGCAAGCTGTCCTACGCGCGCGTGTGGCGCGGGCCGATCGCCGACGGCGCGACCTTGAGCGACGGCGCCGTCTCCGCGCGGTTGGCGGGGCTGGGCAAGCCGTTCGGCGCGAACAGCGCCAAGCTCGCGAAGGCGGAGGCCGGGGAGACCGTGGCGATGGGCCGGCTGGAGGGGCTGAAGACCGGCGCGACGATCTCGCCGTCAGGCAAGGCCCCGGACAGCCTGACGCCATGGCCGTCGCCGCCGTCGCCCTGCTTCGCCTTTGCCATCGTCGCGGAGAAGCGCGCGGACGAGGTGAAGCTGTCGGGCGCCCTGCAGCGGCTGATCGAGGAGGACGGCTCCCTCTCGATCGAGCACAACACCGACACGAACGAGCATGTGCTGTGGGGCCAGGGCGAGATCCATCTTGCCGTGGCGCTCGAGCGGCTGCGCACCCAGTACAACCTCGTGGTCAGCGCCAAGCCGCCGCAGGTCCCCTACAAGGAAACCATCAAGCGCGGCATCACCCAGCACGCGCGGCACAAGCGCCAGTCCGGCGGCCACGGCCAGTTCGCCGACGTGAAGGTGGAGATCCGCCCGCTGCGGCGCGGCGAGGGGTTCGCCTTCGAGGACAAGATCGTCGGCGGCGCGATCCCGCGCAACTTCATCCCGGCGGTCGAGGACGGCATCCGCGACTACCTGCCGCGCGGGCCGCTCGGCTTTCCGGTGGTCGACCTGCACGTGACGCTGTTCGACGGCCAGTACCACGACGTCGACAGCTCCGATCAGGCGTTCAAGACCGCGGGCGCCCTCGCCATGCGCGAGGCGATGCCGAAATGCGATCCGGTGCTGCTCGAGCCGATCTGCAAGGTGTCGATCGCCGTGCCCAACGAGTTCACCTCGAAGGTGCAGCGGCTGATCTCGTCGCGGCGCGGGCAGATCCTCGGCTACGACGCGCGGCCGAACTGGGACGGCTGGGACGAGGTGTCGGCCTACCTGCCGCAGGCGGAGATGCACGACCTGATCGTCGAGCTGCGCTCGGCAACGATGGGCGTCGGCACCTTCGAATGGGATTTCGACCACCTCGCCGAGCTGACCGGCAAGCTCGCCGAGCGTGTCGTGGGCAGGAAGCAGGAGCATCCGGAGAAGGTCCCGACCTGACGCTGACGCGTGAGGCTTGGCAGGAGGCGATGCGGTTCGTATAAGCTCGACCGCATGAAGAACGAATTTTCCCGGGAAGCCGCCGCCATCCTCGCCGAAGCCTGGCAGGTCGGTCATTTGCTGACGGAGTTGCCGGAGCACTGCCGCCCGCGCAACGCCGCCGAGGCCTATCGAATCCAGGACCTGCTCGCCGAGGAACTCGGCGTTCCGGTCGGCGGCTGGAAGATCGGCTGCACGAGCCCCGCGGCGCGCAAGATCATGAAGTCGCGCGGGCCGTTCGCCGGCCGCATCTTCGCCCCGCGCATTTTCGAGAGCGGCATCACCCTGCCGGCGGGCTCCTATCCGACGCGCGGCCTGGAAGGCGAGTTCGCCTTCCGCCTCGCCAAGCCCCTGCCGCCGCGCAAGCGCGCCTACAGCGTGGCGGCGGTGACCGCCGCGGTCGGCAGCATGCATCTCGCGATCGAGATCGTCCATTCGCGCTTCGGCGACATGCTCAAGGTCGGCACGCCGAGCGTGATCGCCGACCAGGGCGTCAACGGCGCGCTCATCCTCGGGCCGCCGGTGCCGCGCTGGCGGACCCGCGCATTCGAGAAGCAGGACGTGCGCATGATCGTGAACGGTAAGGTCGTGGGGCAGGGCACCGGCGCCGATTGTCTCGGCCATCCACTCAAGTCGCTCACTTGGCTCGCCAACCTGATGCGCGGGCGCGGCGGGTTGCCGGCGGGAGCGCTGATCTCCACCGGCACGTGCTGCGGCATGTATCGTGCGGCCCCGGGCGATCGCGCGCGCGCCGATTTCGGCAAGCTCGGCGCCGTCGAGGTGCGCTTCACGACCTGACCTTTTGTCGCAGGACGGCCGGCCTTGCTGTTCCGCGCCCAGCGCCATATCTTTAGTTTAGACCGGTTTTAAACAACCGTGTAACCGATGCGTAAACTTGAACAGAGGGAGAACAGAATGGCGGGCAAGAAAGGCGGCGGCCCCAACTCGAGCAAGGCGATGGCGGATGCGCTCGCGCGCATGCTGGCCAACACCTACACGCTCTACCTCAAGACCCATAACTACCACTGGAACGTGACCGGTCCGCAATTCGCATCGCTGCACACGATGTTCGAGGCCCAGTACACCGAGCTCGCCGCCTCGGTCGACACGATCGCCGAGCGCATCCGCGCCCTCGGCCATGTGGCGCCCGGCAGCTATGCCGCGTTCGGCAAGCTGAGCGAGATCAAGGAAGCGCCTGATTCGCCGCCCGAGGCGATGGCGATGGTGCGCGAGCTGGCCGCCGACAACGAGGCGATGATCAAGCTGGCCGAAAAGGCCAACGAGATCGCCGACGAGAACGGCGACGTGGCCAGCGGCGACATGATGATCGAGCGCATGCAGGTCCACGCCAAGACGGCGTGGATGCTCCGCGCGCATCTCGAGTAGACCGGCGAGGGGCCCGGTCCCGCGCCTCGCGCGGTGCCGGGCCCGTCCGCTATTTCTTCACATCCCTGACGATCCGCGCCGCGACCATCGTGTAGTCGTCGGCGACGCGCGGCTTGTGGCACTGCATGCACGGCTGCACGTTGGCGCCGGCATTCAGGGTGCCATTGGGCTGGAACACGGCATATTCCCATTCGCCGTTGCGGATGTTGTCGGGATATTCCGTGCCCCAGCCGCTGCGCTTCTGCTGGCTGGTGAGCGTGACGATGGTGTCGCCGGGGATGAAGCGACCGTCGGCATCCAGCGTCGGCTGTCCGTCGGCGCCGAGCTTCGCCGGCCGTCCCTCCAGGATCAATGTCGTGCCGTCCGGCAGCGGCTCGCCCGGCTTCGCCGCCGCCCACGCCTCCGGGTTCATGTAGACCGCACGGATGGTCTTGTTGTCGTAGCGGTCGATCGTCGCGATCTTCACGTACGTGCTGGCATAATCCATCGGGATCCGGACCTTCTCCGGCCCCGCCGAGGCGGCCTGGATCGCGGCGCCCAGGGCGAGCGCGCCGAGGGCGGCAATGGTGAGCTTGCGCATGACCGCCTCCCTCATTGCGATACGGTGATCACGGTTTCCATTTGCGTGTGCAAGGCGCAGAGGACGGTGAACGTCCCCGGCTTGCGCAGGACGACGTCGAAGGCCTCGCCCGGCTTGAGGCCGGCGCGCGACACCTGGAAGCCCTGGGTCGGCACGTAGACCCAGTGGTTCTCGAAATCGTCGTTGTCGAACCGGATCGTGTCGCCGACTTTCGCCTGCATCGCGTTGGGCGCATAGACGGAGCCGGACATGGAGACCTTGTGGGCGGTGCTGGCGGACACCGAGCCGGCCATCGCGCCGAGCCCGACGCCGAATGCGCCCGCCGCCAGAAGCGCGGCAGGGCCGATCTTCATCTGCGTGGTCATTTTCGCCTCTCCCGTTCAGGCCGCTTCTTGATGAGCGGACCATCACTATACGCGATCGGGGCAGGCGCGGAGGCGGGCGCGACTTAAAGTTATCGTGAGGCGGCGGTCAGTCGCCGACCCAGGCGATGCGCAGGATGTTGGTGGCCCCCGGCGTGCCGAACGGTACCCCGGCGGTGACCACCAGCCGGTCGCCCGGCTTGGCGAACTCTTCCTGCCGGGCGACGGTGACGGCCTTCGCCACCATGTCCTGGAAGTTGTTGATGTCCTCGGTGACCACCGAGTGCACCCCCCAGCACAGCGACAGCCGCCGCGCGGTCGCGAGGCGCTGCGTCAGGCACAGGATCGGCACTTCCGGCCGCTCGCGCGCCGCGCGCAAGGTCGTCGAGCCGGACGTGGTGTAGGTGACGATCGTCGCCGCCTTGATCGTGTGCGCGATCTGGCGCGCCGCCGCGGTGATGGCGTCGGCGGAGGTCGCCTCCGGCTCGGCGTGGTCCGCATCCATCAGGCGGCGGTAGAGCGGGTCCTGCTCCGTGCGCCGGATGATGCGGTTCATCATCGTCACCGCTTCCACCGGATAGTTGCCCGACGCGGTTTCGGCGGAGAGCATCACCGCATCGGCGCCGTCATAGACCGCCGTCGCGACGTCCGACGCCTCGGCGCGCGTCGGCGCCGGCGCGTTGACCATCGAATCGAGCATCTGCGTCGCGACGATGACCGGCTTCCCTTCGCTGCGGCACGAGCGGAGGATGCGCTTCTGCAGCGCCGGCACGTCTTCGGGCGGCATCTCGACGCCGAGGTCGCCGCGCGCGACCATGATCGCGTCGCAGAGCTGGACGATCTCCTCGAGCCGCTCGATCGCGGCGGGCTTCTCCAGCTTCGCGAGCAGCGCGGCGCGGCCGGCGATCAGCCGGCGCCCCTCGGAGATGTCGTCGGGCCGCTGCACGAAGGACAGCGCCACCCAGTCGACGCCAAGCTCGAGGCCGAAGGCCAGGTCGCGGCGGTCCTTGTCGGTCAGCGGCGACAGCGGCAGCACCACGCCGGGCACGTTGACGCCCTTGCGGTCGGACAGCACGCCGCCGGTGACGACCTCGCAGCGACAGAAATCCGCGCCGCTGTCCTTGACGTGCAGCCTGATGCGGCCGTCGTCGAGCAGCAGGTCGGCACCCGGTTCGATCGCCGCGAAGATCTCGGGATGCAGCAGCGGCGCGCGCTTGTCGTCGCCGGGCGTGGGGTCGAGGTCGAGGCGGAACTCGGCGCCGGCGGCGAGCAGCACCTTGCCGTCGCGGAACGTGCCGACCCGCAGCTTCGGACCCTGCAGGTCGAGCAGGATGCTGATCGGGCGGCCGATCTTCTGTTCCAGCGACCGGATCACCTGGACCCGGGTGCGATGATCCTCGTGCGAGCCGTGGCTGAAATTGAGCCGGAAGACGTCGACGCCGGCTCGGAACAGCGCTTCGATCTTCTCGGGGGAGGAGCTGGCGGGACCCAGCGTGGCGACGATCTTGGTTGATCTCTGGCGGCGCATGAACCGGCGACTCTAAATGTAAGTTATTGCAGTTTCGACCTTATTTTCCGGCCGGGAGGACCAGAATGCCCCGGAAGTCGTTAACATTCGTCAAAGTCGGCCCGGTGACAACAAGATCGTCGAGCCGTTCGAAGAAGCCGGTGCCGTCATTGTCGTCGAGCATCGCCGCCGGATCGAGGCCAGCGGCGCGGGCCCGCTGCAGGCTGTCGGGCGCGGCCAGGGCGCCGGCATTGTCCTGCATGCCGTCGATGCCGTCCGTGTCGCCGGCGATGGCGAACACGCCGGGCAGGCCGTCCAGCGCCACGGTCAGGGCGAGCAGGTATTCGACATTGCGGCCGCCGCGGCCCTTGCCGCGAACTGTCACCGTGGTCTCGCCGCCCGACAGCAGCACGGCCGGCGCCTTTACTGGCCCGTCGCCGCGCGCGACCGCCTGGGCCAGCGCCGCCTGCTCGCGCGCGACGGCGCGCGCCTCGCCTTCGATCGCGTCGCCGAGCACCAGCGGCGCGATGCCGGCCTCGTGCGCGGCTGCCGCCGCGGCCTCCAGCGAAAGCTTGGGGCTGGCGATCATGTGATAGACGGCGCCGGCAAGGCGTGGATCGCCCGGCTTGGGCGATTCGGATTTCGGACTCGCGAGATGCGCCGCGATGGCCGGAGGCGGTGTGATGCGGTGGCGCGCGAGGATGGCCTGCGCCTGCTCGCGCGTGGTCGGGTCGGGCACGGTCGGGCCCGACGCGATCACGGCCGGGTCGTCGCCCGGCACGTCGGAGATGGCGAGCGTGACGACGCGCGCCGGATGCGCCGCCGCCGCGAGCCGTCCGCCGGTGAACTGCGACAGGTGCTTCCGCACGCAGTTCATCTCGTGGATCGTGGCGCCGGATTTCAGCAGGTCGGTCGTCAGCGCCTGCATGTCGGCAAGCGAGATGCCCTCGGCCGGCAGCGTCGTGAGCGCGGAGCCGCCGCCCGAGATCAGGCACAGCACCAGGTCGTCCGGGGTCCGGCCGGCCGCCAGCGCGAGAATGCGCGCCGCCGCCTCGCGCCCGTTCTTGTCCGGGACCGGATGCGCCGCCTCGACGATCTCGATCGAGCGGGTCGGCACGGCGTGGCCGTAGCGCGTGACGACGAGGCCCTCCAGCCGCGTGCCGTAATGGTCCTCGACGGCGCGCGCCATCGCCGCCGACGCCTTGCCCGCGCCAAGCACGAGGATGCGACCTTTCGGCGGCGGCGGCAGGTGCGCGGGCACGCCCAGCCTAGGATCGGCGGCGGCGATCGCGCTGTCGAACAGGCGGCGGAGGAAGAGGCGTGGATTGTCGATCAAGGCCGGTGGTCCATTGACGTCAGGAACGCCGGACGTTGATCGAAATCGCGGCCGCGATCAAGCCGGCCCGATGGCTGACTGCTCGCGAATGCAATCGGTTCCCTCGCCCCAACGGGGCGAGGCGAACCAACTCAAGCCGGAAGCGGCCCGTTCGCGGCATGCCCGTCATGCAGGGAGCCCAATTCCGCCGCAAACTCCTGTATAGTCGCGCCCCGACCATGCCCGTGACACGCTACGCCGCCGCTTCCGCGTCCTCCCCGCTGCTGGCCCCAGACGAGCCGCCGCCTGCCGAGATCTTCAACGCGGAGATGCTCGACCGTCCGGGCGAGATGCCGGTCCTGTTCGTCTGCGATCATGCCGGCCGCCGCGTGCCCCGGGCGCTCGGCGATCTTGGCCTGGACGCGACGGCTTTCGAGCGGCACATCGCCTGGGACATCGGCGCCGCCGATTGCGCACGCCATCTGGCGCGGACATTCGCGGCACCGCTCATCCTCGCGACCTACTCGCGGCTGGTGATCGATCCCAACCGGGAGACCGAGGATCTGACGTCTGTTCCCGAGATCAGCGACGACACCGCCGTGCCGGCAAATGAGGGACTGTTGCCGGAGGCGCGCGCATCGCGCATCGCCGCCCTGCACGTGCCCTACCACGCCGTCATCGACGATGTGCTGGCGCGGCTGCGGCGCGATGGTCGCGTGCCGATGATGGTCTCCGTGCACACCTGCACGCCCGTGTTCAAGGGCTTCGAGCGGCCGTGGCAGATCGGCGTCCTCTGGAATCGCGATCCGCGCATCGCTGTGCCGCTGATCAAGGCGCTGGAGGCGCGCGGCGACCTCTGCGTCGGCGACAACCAGCCCTATTCGGGGCGCGACGGGCAGGGCTACACGGTCAAGTACCACGCCGAGCGGCACGGCCTGCCGGCAGTGGCGCTGGAAATCCGCCAGGACCTCGTCGACACGCATCACGGGGCAGGGCACTGGGCCGGCATCGTCGCCGAGGCGCTGCGGCCCATCCTGGCCGATCCGGCGCTGCGCAACGTCGCGCATTTCTGATCCCATGAGCGTCGTCACGCCCGATCCCGCCTTCACGATCGGCATCGAGGAGGAATACCTCCTGGTCGATCGCGATACGCGCGACCTCGCGCGCGAGCCGCCGCCGTCGATGCTGGCGGAATGCGAGCGGCGCCTGGAAGGGCAGGTAAGCCCGGAATTCCTGCGCTCGCAGATCGAGGTGCAGACGCGCGTCTGCCGCACGGTCGGCGAGGCGCGCGCCGATCTTGCGCGGCTGCGCCGGACGGTGGTGGAGGTCGCGAGCGCGCACGGGCTCGGGACGATCGCGGCCGCGACGCATCCCTTCGCAGAATGGGGCCGGCAGAAGGCGACCGACCGCGAGCGCTACCAGATGCTGGAGCGCGATCTGCAGGGAGTCGGGCGGCGCCTGATCATCTGCGGACTGCATGTCCATGTCGGCATCGACGATGACGAGCTGCGCATCGACCTGATGAACCAGGCGGGGTACTTCCTGCCGCATCTGCTGGCGCTGTCGACCTCGTCGCCGTTCTGGCGCGGCGAGGACACCGGCCTCAAGAGCTACCGCATGTCGGTGTTCAACGAGCTGCCGCGCACGGGTCTGCCCGATCATTTCGAGAGCTACGGCGAGTACCAGCGCCAGCTCAAGCGGCTGATCGCGGCGGGACTGATCGAGGACGCGACAAAGCTGTGGTGGGATATCCGGCCTTCGGCGCGCTTCCCGACGCTCGAAATGCGCATCCCCGATGTGCCGACGCGGATGGACGATTCGATCAGCATCGCCGCGCTCTACCAGTGCATCCTCGGCATGCTGTGGCGGCTGCGCCGCAGCAACCAGCGTTGGCGCATCTACCCGCACATGCTGGTCAACGAGAACCGATGGCGCGCGCAGCGCTACGGTTTCGACCAGGGCCTCGTCGATTTCGGCAAGGGCGAGATCGTTCCCTATGCGCGGCTGCTCGACGAGCTGATCGAGCTGACCACCCCCGAAGCGGCGCGCTTCGGCTGCGAGGCGGAGGTCGCCCGCACGCGCGACATCCTCGCGCGCGGCACCTCCGCGCACCGCCAGCTTGCCGTCTACAACGCCGCGATCGGGCAGGGCGCCGCCAAGCGCGACGCGCTCAAGCAGGTCGTCGACTGGCTGATCGAGGAAACGGCGAAAGGTCTGTAGGCCGTTCCCAAGAGCCCGGCTTGCCGCTCGCCTGCGTCGGCCGGCGATAGGCGCTGGCCGGCGCCCCTGATCGCGGTCGCGCCGCGGCTAGGTCGCGCGGCGCCGGCGCGCCAAGGCGAAGCCGGCGAGCGCGGTGCCGAGGAGCAGGAGGCTCGCGGGCTCGGGCACCTGGACCAATCCACCTGGCCCGATGGTCGCTGCCGCCAGGGCCGTTACGCCGGTCGCGCACCCAGCGACGAAGCACGTTCCCTCCGGACCCGCGAAGGCAAAGCTCGTGGCAAGGAGGATGGTATCGCCCAGGTCCGGATCATTCCCTTCGCTCGCCGTGAGGCTGGCGAAGAGGAACGTCGATGCCGTCGCGTCCAACACGCCCTGGAATCCGAATGTCGTGGCCGAAGCGAAGGTGATGTCGACGATGCCGAAATCGAGATCGAAATCGACGACGTCCGCGCTGGACACGAACGCATTCGGGATGATGGCCCCGTCGTTGAACGAGATGGTGGCGGAAACGGCATCGCCTGTGTTGAGGCCGATGATCGAGCAGTCGGACACGCAGGTGCTGCTGAATTCGAACGTGATCGCCGCGTCCGACGGCCGCGCAGCACTCACCATCGCCGCCGCCGCAAGGAGCAGGATCGCCAGAATCTGTCGCATGGATTTCCCCCGGATGTCTCCAGCATGGTTAATGCAAGAATCCAGCCGGAGGAAGGTTTCGCGGTATTCCAATAGGTTGCGGAGGGCGGCCTTCGCTCGGTGTCAAATTTTTCGACTTAAAGTAGGTGCGCACCTCGACGGTCGGCGCGCCGGAATCGTGCAGCGCGCGAGCGCGTCGAGCCCGCGCGCGTGGTCGCCCAAGCGGCCGACCGCCGATATCGCCGGCCGCGCCGATGTGACCGTGGGCGCCGAGGCGGCCGCAGAAACCGTATCGGCGGCTGCTTCCGCCGGGCGGCGGAGACCCCGTCCGCAGATGGCCGGCTGCAGAAGATTCCGTATTGACGCGCCGCCCCAGACTCTGGCTTGCTCGTCGATGGACAAGCACGCCCGGCGGGACACCGCGCGGGCGTTTTCTTTTGCCGAAACCTCTGTCGTTGCCATGACCCGTGCGGCCGGCTTCGGGCCGGATCGAGGGTATATCGTGGAAATAACTTTAAATAGAAAGATAAGCGAAAAAGTCTTTTAAGGTTGCGGCGAGGTCAGTACTTGTGGAACCATGAATGGAGATCTTCATGCTGATTCGGTTACTGGACTCGGACGAGGAAGGCGCCGACATGGCGCACGGACCGCGGGCATGGTCCGGCGGCTGGCCGCCGGCCGCGCGACCGGATAGTTCCAGCCTCATTGCCGAGCCGACTTCACCCGACGACCCGCTTTGGGTTTGGGCACGGTATGGCTGGCCGCGTCCGCCGTTCGGAACGACCGGGCCGGTATCCGGCTGGCCGTCTCCGGCCCGCACATGGCCTTATCAATCGTATCCGCCCGTCAATACCCGTGGGCTAGGAACATGGCCTGCCATGCCGCTGCCGCGACTTCCGGTCGATCGCGAGAGCACCGCTGGTGCGCCCTTGCCGTTCTGGCTCGAATCGCTGGCCGGGTCGCCCGATATTCCGCGCCAGCCTGCGGTGCTTGGACTCGAAGCGCTGCTCGCGCGCGATGACGATGCCGAGGATGCAAACTCGTCGGTGGCTGCCGGTGCACCGCCCGATGGGCTCGGAAGTGGGTATGCTTTCGGCCGCGAGCCGGATGCCAACTCTTCTGTCGCCATGTCGCGTGATGTCCTTCTGGCGCAGGCCGGCGGCGCTCCGGATGCTCAACGGCAGAATAGGCCAAGCCTCGAATACGCGATCGACCAGATCGAGGGAAATTTCCGGAACATCGTGCCGGGTTGGCGCAAGCAAGGGCTGAACGAAGCGGCGGCGAATCTGGAATGGTACCTCGATGGCAGCGGCGAGACTCGCTACATCCACCGCGACGATGCCCGCCTGTCCGCACCCATTCTCCGGGCTGAAGAGCTTAATTCCTGGAGAACTGAAGACGCCTTTGTCAATCCAAGGCATCACGCAGGGAAGCTGCTGGCTCTGAAAGATGGGCAGACGATCACGATCAATGACAAATGGGACAAGGACTACGAAGATCTGGATTTTCTCAAGCAGAGTATCGATCCGGCTTCGAAGGATTTCGCCCTCGCATTCGGAAACACGAAATTCCATACAGAGGGCGCGTTCCAAGTAACACGCGCCGGCGATGAGATCCTCATCGAGGGGATCGTCGAGAATGACTGGAAGGATCGCTACTGGTTTCGTCCAGATCGATATCTGGGCGTTGGCGGTGCCTTGGCAGAGGGTGCCGTGACCCTTGAGGAGCATCGTGGCGCAAAGCCGTTCGACATAAAGTCGACATGGCTGCGCCGACTCAAAGGTAAAATCCAGATCAAGGATGGCGCCCTTACGAAACCGGTCTTCGAATGGGAAGACGAATGAGAGGGGCGCCATGAGCGTCGTCGCGCGCCTGCGCAATGCGACCAAGAGGCAGCTTGGGGCGGCATTGCTGTCCTTGCTGACAGCCAATTTCGCCTTGGCCATCTTGGTCGTCGTCTACATGCCGATCAAACGGCTCTATCCGTACTGCCATCCACCGGACTACGACGTCAGTTATGAGTTCCATGGTGAGATGGCATGGCCGTTTTTCAACGAGTATCACGACTTTGTCGGCTCGCCTCATATGGTTTGGGGAACGCGGATTTATGTGACGCTTTGGTCCTGGTGGTCGGATGACGACTTGTGGAAGAACATGTCTAACAAGGCGACGACGAGGTTGCTCGCTAAGAGAACCGGTAGATCAGAATCCGACGTCTGGAATCAGCTTGTAGGTATCGCCGAGTTCGATGAATCAGAAGGGCGATGGCGTTGGCCGCCCTGCGGTGCCATGCACAAACTGGCGCTGGAAGACGGCGAATGGGCCTATCAGGGGCCGCCCTTGAAGCCGGGTACCGGCAGGGGACAGTTCATCCCGCAGCGGCGCCCATCCCCCGACGCCGTCAACAAGGATGATGCGGGCAGTCGTTGAGTCGTCCGGAGTGGGTGGGCGCGACAGACATTCTTAGTGGAACAGTGGAACACGCAAGGCATTGAAATCCCACGAAGGCGATGCGCGGCGTTCCAGGAGGAGGGGCCAACATCAGCCGCGCGCGAGCAGGTGGGTGCTCAGGAACAGCGCCACGCCGATGCAGAAGCCGAGCACGGTGCCGTTGATGCGGATGTACTGGAGTTCGCGGCCGGCCCACAGCTCCATGCGGCGCGTGAACTCGGCGGTGTCCCAGCTCTTCACCTGATCGGAGATGAAGCGGGCGACGCGCGCGCGCCACGAGACGTGCTCCGGTCCGATCGCGTTCTCGATGATCGCGGTCAGCTTGTCGGCCAGCTCGCGGTCGCGGCTGAGCTGCTCGCCGAACGCCATGGCGCTGTCGCGCAGCACCTGCCGGATGCGCGAGTCCGACGAACTCAGATCGCCGAGGGCGGCACCGCGGATTTCGTCCCACACCGTGGCGAGCCAGGCCTGGATCTCCGGCAAACGGACGATCGTGCGCAATCCGGCGTGAACGCGGGTGCGGACGCGCTGGTCATGCTCCAGCTTCGTTGCGAGTTCGAGCAGGTATTCCTCGAGCCGCGCGAGGGTCGGCGAGTCCTGCCGGGCGAGATCGCCGATGGCATCCTGGATGAGGGCGAGAAGCTGGCCCGCGAGATACTTGTCGAGGCGCTTGGGCAGGTACCAGAGGCGGCGCTCGATGGCGTTGTAGAGCGCGGGCTCGCCTTCCTGCAGCGCCGTGTGCAGGGCGGGCAGGGCGCGGCCGAGGATCGCGCGATGGTGGCCCTTGGCGATCAGCGAGCGCAGCACCTTCGACAGGATCGAGGCGACGTCGGACTCCTCGATCCGGTTGCCGAAGGTCGTGGCGACGAGGCGGCGCATGTCGCGGTCGTCGAGCGCCTTGAACGCATGGGGCAGCATCTCGGCGACGCGGTCGGCGATGCGCGCCGCGTGGTCGGGGCGCGCGAGCCAGCCCGCGACCTTGCCGACGAGGTCGAGCGCGCGCAGCTCCTTGGCCAGGGCGTGAGAGGCGAGGAAATTGTCGACGACGAATGTGCCGAGCCACGCGCCGACCCGGTCCTTCTGGCGCGGCACGATCGCGGTGTGCGGAATGGGCAGGCCCAGCGGCCTGCGGAACAGCGCGGTCACGGCGAACCAGTCGGCCAGGCCGCCGACGATGGCGGCCTCGGCGCCGGCGCGCAGGAGCTGCGTCCAGAAGCTCTGCGGCACGATCTGCATCGCCAAGAACAGGACGACGAAGCCGGCCAGCAGGAGCGTGGCGGCCATGCGGTAGGTGCGCAGCTCGCGGGCCTGCCTGTCTTCGCCGCCGCGGTCGATGGGGAGCTCGCCGATCATGGAGACGTCCTTCCGGGAGGGTCGGCGCACGCTTTGCACGCCGCGTCCTGCATCCCTATATTTGTGATGAAGCAAGGCAAATTGGAGGCCGCATGGACGACCGCACCCGGACCGAGCTCGAGGCCGCCGCCTTCCGGCGGCTGGTCGATCATCTGCGTCAGCGGACCGATGTCCAGAACCTCGACCTCATGAACCTCGCCGGCTTCTGCCGCAACTGCCTGTCCAACTGGTACCGCGAGGCGGCGGAAGGCAAGGGCGTTGCCATGAGCAAGGATGAATCGCGCGAGATCGTCTACGGCATGCCGTACGAGGAATGGCGCGGGAAGTACCAGAAGGAAGCGACGCCGGAACAGCTCAAGAAGTTCCAGGCGCAGGGTTCGCACAAGCATTGAGGCGGAGGCGCGGCCGAGCCGGTCGCGCGATCCCCGATTTCCTCTCTATCCACAGCCTGCTTCGGCTTGCGCGTGCCGCGAGTCGGCCGCTATAGAACGCGCTCGCGTTTTTGCGAGTCGAGTCGGAGCATCACATGGCGGATGGCGGCAACCCGGGCGGAATCGCGGCGGCGAAGCTCAAGTCTTTCATCGAGCGGATCGAGCGCCTTGAAACCGAGAAGAGCGAACTAGGCGCCGACGTGCGCGAGGTCTATGCCGAGGCCAAGGGCAACGGCTTCGACACCAAGATCATGCGCCAGGTGATCAAGCTGCGGAAAATGGAGCCCGCCGACCGCAACGAGCAGGACGAGCTGCTCGACCTGTACCGCAAGGCGCTCGAGGTCTGAACGGCCTAGCTGGCGTCGAGGGCGGCCCGCTTCAGCAATTCGGGCGCCCGGCCCTGCGGACAGATTTGCTGCGCGCGAGCAGGCGATACGGCGAGATAGTGCGGCTCCGTCGTGCTGACGTTCTGGAACAGATAGCGCCCGCATACCGGCCAGTCGGCGAATCGCGTACCCGACCGATCGATCAGGTCCGCGGCATTCTCGCGCGTGACGAAGACGAACTCGACCTCGCGGCGGAGGCAGTTGTCGAGGCGTGACGGCTCGGGCGTCGCCGCCGCCGCACGGCCGTTGATCAGCCCGTTGACATCGCAGACGTGTCCTTTGGTGAAGTACATCAGATGGCCGACGTCCCAGCCGATGCCGTTGCGGCCTTCGAGGGCGGCGAGGTTGAGGGCGCGCATGCTGAGGAACGCGGCGGTGCGGTTCTCGACGATCGGCTGGAATTTGAGGAATTCGAGCGCGAAGGCGACGGCGACCATTGCCGCCGCGGCCCAGGCGGCGCGGCGGCGCTGCGTGTCGTCGACCTTGCGAAGCAGCGCCGGGAAATCGGTGGCGGCAAGGAAGGTGATGTTGGCCGCGATCATGAACACCAGGGCCGGCAGGACGTGGCGAATGCCCTGCACGTACTGGCCGCGCGCGGCAATCAGGGCCCACAGGGCGATCAGCGCCAGGTTGGGCGCGGCCAGCGCGGCAAGGGGGATGCGCCCTCGTACCAGGTTCGCCGACAGGCCGGCGAGCCACAGCACGAGCAGCCCTGCACCGAACACGAGCCCGCCCGCCAGCGAGATCGCAATGGCAAGAAGCGATATCGCCGGTGCGGCCATGCCGGCCGTCTTGGCGATGGCCGCGTCGGGCAGCAGCGCACCGAAGCACAGCCAGATCGTCAGCAACCCGGCCAGGCCGCCGGCCGCTAGCGCGATCGCCAGCAGCAGGTGGGCTTGCCGCTCCCCGTGCGGCCGAAGCGCGATGCAGGCGGCTGCCAGCGCGACCAGCAGGGCGAGTCCGATCCGCGTCGTCACCGCGATGGCGCCGAGCAGGGCGAGGGCCGCTGCCGATGCCGCGCCGCGGCTGCCGTCGCCGGCCGCGGCGATGCCGAGCAGCAGCGCCATGCCGGCGACGAGGCTCGTCTCCATGCCGTCGGTCAGCCAGCGGACGCCGATCGGCGAGATCACCAGCACGGACAGGATCAGCCAGCCCACCCGTGCCGGGCCGGAAGCCCGTGCGGTGAGGACGACCAGTCCGCACACCAGCGCCAGATAGAAGACGATCGACAGGAACTTGGTCGTGAAGTCCGTCTCGACCAGGCCGTGCACGGCGGCGGCGAGCAGAACGAAGACCGGGCTGGATGCGCCGAAGTTCCGCGCGCTTCCGTCGCTGGTGAAGAAGCCGTGTTCCAGCAGCAGCTCGGCATAGCGCAGGTGGATCAGCGCGTCGTCGAGCATATGGAAGCGCGAGTACCACAACAGGCCGGCAAGGTAGGCGGCGAGGCCGGCCATGGCGGCGCCGAGCAGCACGCGCCGGCCCGGTGGGATGGAAGGAGAGAGCATCTCGCGCGCCATCGGCCGCAGGCCTTAATGCCTCGTTAAGGGCATCGCGTCCAACGGCCGCGCTTGTCCGCGGCAGCCGGAGCGCGAATCGGCAGGCGCGAATCATACCAGTCCGGGCCGGCTCCGCGGCGAAAATCCGGGCTTGGCGTTGGGCAAGCCAACTCCGCTAACCGTTCCTTAAGCGCGGCAACCGGACATTGTCACCGGCGTGTCCCGCGGGGCGCGCCCACCCTTGTCCTCGGTCCGCCGGTGCCACCCATGTCCGCCTTGCTCGTCAGGCTCGATCGGCTCGGTCGGCTCCGCTTCGCGCTGGTGCTCGCGGCGGTGGTTCTCGGCGCATTCTATCTGGCGGTCGGCCTCTATTCCGCATGGCAGATCGAGCCGCCGGGGCTGATCAATTCCGGCCTGCCGCTGGGGCGTGACTTCGTCGCCTTCTGGTCCGGCGCCCGGCTCGCCATCGAAGGCGTGCCCGAGGCGGTGTTCGAGCTCGAGCGCATCCGCGCCCAGCAGATCGCGGCGGTCGGCGCGCCGGTTGGCGTCACGGCCTGGCACTATCCGCCGACCTTCCTGCTCGCGGTCATGCCGCTCGGCTGGATGCCGTACCCGGTGGCGCTCGTGCTGTGGCTCGTGCTGCCCGTCATCGGATTCTGGCTCGTGCTGAAGCGCCTGTGCGGCGACCGCACCGTTGCCGCCTTGCTGCTGCTCTTCCCGGGCATGGCGCTGTGCCTGGTCAGCGGCCAGAACGGGGTCATCACCGCAGCGCTGCTCGGCGCCGCGCTGCTCAGTCTCGACGAGCGTCCGCTGCGCGCGGGCATCCTGTTCGGTCTGCTAACCTACAAGCCGCATCTCGCGGCGCTGATTTTTCCGGCGCTGGCCGTCGGCGGGTACTGGCGCGTGCTGATGGCCGCATCGGCGACGGCGGCGGCGATGGTCCTCGCCAGCATCGCGGTGCTCGGCCTCGCTGCCTGGACCGCGTTCCTGGGCAATCTCGAATTCCTGACGCGTGTGCTCGACTCCGGCGCGGTGCCGTGGGTTCGCATGCCGACGGTCTATGCCGCCGCGCGCCTGTTCGAGGCCGACATCGCCATGGCGCGGCTGCTGCAGACGCTCGCCTCCGTCGCGATGGTCGCCACGGTGTGCGCGATCTGGTACCGCCGCGCGGCCCTGGCATGGCGCGGATCGGTGCTCGCTTTGGCGCTGCCGCTGGCGACGCCCTACTGCTTCGACTACGACCTGGTGCTGATGACGCTGCCGATCGCGTGGCTCATTCAGGCGACGGCGCAGGAGAAGGCGCAGCCAGCCGAGCTGACGCTCCTGACCCTCGCCTGGTTCTCGCCGGCGCTGTTCTGGGTGATCGCCGTGGCGGGCGGGCCGCCGCTGATGCCGCTGCTCCTGATTTCCCTGATCATTCTGGTCTGGCGGCACGCCTTCGCGGCGATGCCCGCGCCGCTTGCCGTGCGCACGGCCTGAGGGGACGCGCGATGGCGATGATGGCCAGGTATCTCGACCAGATCGGGCGCGTCCGGTTTGCGCTCGTCCTCGTCCTGTTGCCGGTGAGCCTGTTCTATCTGGCGGCCGGCCTCTACGTCACGTCGGGGCTCGATCCGCTGAATCTCCACGACAAGACCACGCACATCTCCGGCGACGATTTCGTCACCTTCTGGGCCGGCGCGCGCTTCGCGCTCGAAGGCGTGCCGACCTGGGCCTATGATCCGGTCAAGCTCCACGCTGCCGAGATCGCCGTCACCGGCCCGCTGACCAAGTTCACCGCGTGGCACTATCCGCCGACATTCATGCTCGCGGTGATGCCGCTGGGGCTCGTCCCGTTCAACGTCGCCCTGTACCTCTGGATCCTCGTCCCGCTGATCGCGCTCTCGTGGCTGACCCAGGATCTGGTCCGCATGCCGAAGTTCGCCTGGGTGCTGCCGCTTTTTCCCAGCGCGGTGCTGTGCCTCGTCAGCGGACAGAACGGTTTCCTCACGGCGCTGCTGATCGGGGCGATGCTGCTGCATCTCGATCGGCGTCCGCTTGTCGCGGGCGTGTTCTGCGGGTTAATGACGTGGAAGCCGCATCTGGCGGGTCTTGTCTTCGCCGTCCTGATCGCCGGCGGCCATTGGCGCGCCCTCGCTGCCGCCACGGTGAGTGCGTTGCTGCTCGTCGCGGCCAGCATCGCGGTCCTCGGGCTCGCGCCGTGGTACGCGTTCTTCGCGAATCTTCCCTATGTCACGCATCTGCTCGACAGCGGCAGCCTGCCATGGCACCGCATGCCGTCCGTCTACGTTTCCGCGCGCTTCATCGGTCTCGACATCGCGACCGCGCGCATCGTGCAGGCCATCGTGGCGGTCGCCGCGCTCGCCGCGGCCTGCGCGGTCTGGTATCGCGGTGCTGCGCTCCCCTGGCGCGCCACCGCGCTGATCGCGGCGCTGCCGCTGGTCACGCCATACCTGTTCGACTACGACCTCGTGGTGATGTATTTCGCCATCGCGTGGCTCCTGAGCGCGTGCCTGCGGGACGGCTGGCAGGCTGGAGACACGTCCGTCATGGCTGCCATATGGATCGGACCGGCGCTGTCGTGGCCGCTGCTCAAGCTCGGCGGACCGCCTTTCATGCCGATCGTGTTCGCCGCGCTTCTCGCGATCGCCTGGCGCCGCGCCTTTCCGCTCGACGCGTCATCGCAGGTGCAGTATCCGCGCACGGTCTGATAGGATCGCCGCCAGCGGCAACCGCAATGGCGACCCATGCGTCTTACTTTTCTCGGCAGCGGCGATGCCTTCGGCACCGGCGGGCGCTTTAACACCTGCTTCCACGTCGCGGCATCGGATGGCAACTTCCTGATCGACTGCGGCGCCACGTCAATGGTGGCGATGCGCCGCTTCGGCGTGGAGCCCAACTCGATCGGCAGGATTTTCCTTACCCATCTGCACGGCGACCATTTCGGCGGGCTGCCGTTCTTCATCCTGGACGCGCAGCTCATCAGCCGCCGCCGCGCGCCGCTGACGGTCACCGGCCCTGTCGGACTGAAGCAGCGCCTGCACGACGTCTTGAAGGTGTTCTTCCCGGGCTCCGAAAAGGTCCAGCAGAAATTCGAGCTGAACCTGGTGGAGCTCGAGCCGGAGACGGAGCACAGCGTCGGCGCGGTCCGGGTGACGCCGTTCATCGCGGCGCATAACGCCGGGGCGCCGGCTTTCACCCTGCGTCTGGCGTGCGACGGCCGCACGCTCGTCTACTCGGGCGACACGGCGTGGTGCGACAGCCTGGTGCGCGCGGCCGATGGCGCCGACCTGATGGTCGTGGAGTCCTCGGGCTACGACAAGGAGATCCCGCAGCACCTGGATTACGGGACGCTGAGCCGCCGCCGCGGCGAGCTCAAGGCGCGGACCATCGTCCTGACCCATATGGGCCCGGAGATGCTCGCCCATCGCGGCGAGGTGGTCGGCTTCGAACTGGCGGAGGATGGCAAGAGCTTCGCGGTCTGAGCCGCGAAACGGGCCACTTGCGCGCGTCCCTGATTCATCGATAAGAATGGAGCGACCGGCTGGGGTGCCGGCCCGGATGGGCCGGCTGAGATCACACCCACTGAACCTGCCTGGGTAATGCCAGCGAAGGGAGCCTGAGCATCGCAGATCATCTGACATCGTCACGCACACGGCCCAAGGTCGCCATCGTCGGCGCCGGCGTGATCGGACTCGGCATCGGCTGGCGGCTGGCGGAAGCGGGCTGCCAGGTCGATATTTTCGAGCGCGATGCTGCCGGGCGCGGCGCGAGCTGGGCGGCCGCGGGGATGCTCGCCGCGAGCAGCGAAACCGAGCCGGGCGAGATGACTCTCCATGCGCTCAACCGCGCCAGTCAGGATCTGTGGCCCGACTTCGCGCGCGCGCTGGAAGCCGCGAGTGGCCTGCCGGTCGGCTATCGCGCGGAAGGAACGCTGCGGGTGGCGCTGACGCGCGACGACGTGGCACGGCTGCGCGCGGCCTATGAGTTCCAGAGCCGGAACGGCATCGCGCTCGAATGGCTGTCCGGCGCCGAGGCGCGCCGCCGCGAGCCGCATCTGGCCCCAGGCACCACCGCGGGCGTGCTGAGCAGCGCGGATCATCAGGTCGACAACCGTCTGGTCGTGCCGGCGCTGGTCGAGGCGTTTCGCCGCGCCGGCGGCCGGCTGCATGAAGGCGCTGCGATCGACGGCATCGAAGTCGCGCAGGGCAGGGCGACCGGCGTGCGCGTGAGGGATTCGTTGGTGCCGGCCGATGTCGTTGTCCTCGCCGCGGGCGCGTGGTCGCGCGATGTCGGCGGCCTGCCGATCGCGGTCCGGCCGCCGGTCCGGCCGATCAAGGGCCAGATGCTGGCGCTGCGGATGGATCCGCAGGCGCCGCTGCTGCGCCACGTGCTGTGGACACCGCGCGCCTACCTCGTGCCGCGCGCCGACGGCCGGCTGATCGTCGGCGCCAGTGTCGAGGAGCGCGGCTTCGATCCGGCGCTGACTGCCGGCGCCGTGCTCGCGCTTCTGGAGGCGGCATGGCGCGCGCTGCCCGGCACGGAAGAACTGCCGATCGACGAGATGTGGGTCGGCTTCCGGCCCGGTTCGCGCGACGACGCGCCGATCCTGGGCGCGTGTGCGATCGATGGCCTTGTCCTGGCAACCGGTCATCACCGCAACGGCATTCTGCTGACGCCTGCTACCACCGCGGCGATCAGCCGTCTCATCCTGACCGGAGAAGGCGATCCAGCGATCGCTCCCTTCGGTCTCGAGCGGTTCTCGACGACGGACCGAGCTACGGAGGTCGCATGACTGGAACGATCGAGATCAACGGCGTAACCGAACGCGTCACGGTTCAGGTGCTGGGCGATCTGCTGCGCCAGCGCGGCATTGAATCAGCCGGCCACGGCTTCGCGGTCGCCCTCAACGGCGCCCTCGTGCCGCGCGCGCGATGGAACGAAACGACGCTGCGCGCCGGCGACAAGGTCGACATCGTCCGCGCCTTCGCCGGCGGATGAGAAAAGGATGAACGGATGAAAGAATCGCTTGTCATAGCAGGAAAGTCGTTCGGCTCCAGGCTGCTGATCGGCTCGGCGCTGTATCCGAACCAGCAGGTGATGCTGGACGCGATCGCGGCGAGCGGGGCCGAGATCGTCACCGTCTCGATCCGGCGCGTCAACGTCGCGGCGGGCGCGGGGGACATGCTCGACCTGCTCGCTGGCCGCTACTGGCTGCTGCCGAACACTGCCGGCTGCGCCACCGCACGCGATGCCGTCCTGACGGCGCAGCTCGCGCGCGAGGCGCTCGAAACCCCTTGGGTGAAGCTCGAGGTGATCGGTGACCGCGAGACGCTGTATCCCGATGCCGGCCAGCTTCTGGCGGCTGCCGAGGAGCTGGTCCGCGACGGCTTCACGGTCCTGCCTTATTGCACCGACGATCCGGTCCTGTGCCGCCGCCTCGCCGATCTCGGCTGTGCCGCGGTGATGCCGCTGGGCAGCCCGATCGGGTCGGGCATGGGCATCTGCAATCCGTACAACATCGAGATGATCTGCGCGCGCGCCGAAGTGCCGGTGATCCTCGACGCCGGCATCGGCACGGCATCGGACGCGGCCCGCGCGATGGAACTCGGCTGCGCTGCCGTGCTGCTCAACAGCGCCGTCGCGCGCGCGAACGATCCGGTGCGGATGGCGCGCGCGATGCGCGCGGCGGTGGAGGCGGGGTTCGATGCGCGGCAGTCGGGCCGGATACCGAGGCAGCGCTATGCCGAGCCGTCGAGCCCGCAGCTCGGCCTGGTCGGCACCTGATCCTCAGTCGCGGTCGAAACGCGTCGACAGCAGCACCGACGTCTTCGTGTGTTTCACGCCGGCGACGTGGCCGATCCGCGTCAGGACGTCGTCGAGTTCCTCCGACGTCGCGGCCGCGAGCTCCAGCAGCAGGTCGAAATCGCCGCTGACCGTGTGCAGCTTGCGGATGGCCCGGAAGGCGCGCAGCGCCGCGATCGCGCGGTCGTGCAGCTTCGGATCGAGGCCGACCAGCACATGCGCGCGCAGCGTCGTGCCAGCCGGCTTCGCGGCGACGATGGTGTAGCCCTGGATGGCTCCGGCGGCTTCGAGTTTCTTGATCCGCTCGTGAACGGCGGGGCGCGAGATGCCGAGCTCGCGCGCAAGGGCAGCGGTCGGCGAGCGGGCATTGGCCCGCAGCAGGCCCATCAATCTCTCGTCAATATCATCGAACCGACGAATCGTCATGAGCACCGTCGATCCGTCAGAGTGTTGCGCCCGCGGCGACGCTTAGCAAGTGGAAGCTGACAGCGCTGTGTTTCACCATGCAAATCCGCTGGGGAGACGACGCATGAAACGGATCCTGATCATCGGTGCAGGCCGCATCGGCATCGCCATCGCGGCCATCCTGTCGCGCAGCTATTCCGTGACACTGGCCGACCAGAAGCGGCCGGCACAGCCGCCGGCCGGCGCGAAATTCCTCATCCTCGACGCCGCCGGCTCAGGCCAGCTTGGACGGATGTGCGCCGGCTACGATGCGGTCGTCAGCGCGGCGCCGTTCTTCCTCAACGCGCGGATCGCGCAGGCTGCGCGCGACGCTGGCGCGCATTACTTCGACCTGACGGAGGATGTTACGACCACCGCCGCCATCCGCGCGCTGGCGGACGGCGCTCCGACCGTCTTCGCGCCGCAATGCGGCCTGGCGCCGGGCTTCGTCGGCATCGTCGCCAACGATCTGGCACGGCGCTTCGAGACGGTGCGCGCGATCAAGATGCGCGTCGGCGCGCTGCCGCGCTATCCGCTCAATCGCCTGAAGTACAATCTGACCTGGTCGACGGACGGGCTGATCAACGAGTACTGCAATCCGTGCGAGGCGCTGCGCGACGGCAAGCCGGTCTCGCTGCAGCCGCTGGAAGGCCTCGAGCATCTCGTCATCGACGGGGTGGAGTACGAGGCATTCAACACCTCGGGTGGGCTCGGCACGCTGTGCGAGTCTCTGGCCGGCCGCGTCGGGTCGCTCGACTACAAGACGATCCGCTATCCGGGCCACTGCGAAATCCTCAAGCTGCTGCTGGAGGATCTCGGCCTCGCCGGCAAGCGCGGCGTGCTCAAGGACATCTTCGAGTCCTCCCTCGCCGAAACGCCGCAAGACGTCGTCCATGTGCTGGTCACGGCGTCAGGACAGCGCGAGGGCCATCTGGTGCAGGAGACCTTCTCGCGCACCATCCTCGGCCTCGGTCCCGAGGACACGGCGATCCAGCGCACCACGGCTGCCGGGTTGTGCGTCGTGCTGGACCTTGTGCTGACCGGACGCCTGCCCGTGCGCGGCTTCCTGCGCCAGGAAGACGTGCCGCTCGCCGCCTTCCTCGCCAACCGCTTCGCCGGCGTCTACGGCGAGACGCTGCGCGCGGCGGCGTAGAGCATCCAAATCTGGTCTGCTGAAATGTTGCACAAGGGCGGGTCTTAGACCCGCCCCTACACGAAGAAGATTTCACGTGTAGGGGCCGATCTCAGATCGGCCCCCGGTGCGATCCAACCGAATCCGGCGGTGGCGTCAGTCGAACATATCTGGCTGCGTCTTCACGATGTGGTCGAAGACCGGCTGGAAGTGCAGCCAGCCGATATACTCGCTGCCGACATGCTCGCGGCTGTAGCGCGCCTTCTCGGGCGGCACGAGCTTCGGTGCCACGCCTGACGCGTCGATCAGGAGCTGCTGGTGGCAGACGCGCTCCAGCCCGATGAACCAGAACGCCGCGGCGTCGATGCTGTGCCGGCTCGCGGTCAGCAGCCCGTGGTTCTGGTGGATCGCGGCCTTCACGCCCTTGAAGGCGGCGGCGACGTTGTGCCCCGCGTTGACCTCGACCGCGACCTTGCCGCCCTCGTCGGCGATCACGACGTGGTCCTCATAGAACACCGCCGCGTCCTGCGTGACGGGTTCGAGCTTCTTGCCGAGTGCCGCGAAAGCGGTGCCGTAGACCGTGTGCGCGTGGCACATGGCGACGATGTTGGGGTGCATCTCGTGTACGGCCGCGTGCAGCACGAAGCCGGCGCGGTTCACGGCATACTCGCCCTCGACCACCTGGCCGTCATGGTCGACCAGGATCAGGTTCGACACCTTCACATGGGCGAAATGGACCGCCATCGGGTTGGTCCAGTAGAGGTGCGGCCGTTCCGGGTCGCGCACCGTCAGGTGCCCGGCGAAACCGTAGTCCAGACGCTCCAGGGCGAAGGCACGGCAGGCGGCCGCCAGCCGCTCCTTGCGGTGGCGCCGTTCTTCCGCATGCGTGGCGAAGGTCGGGACTTCCGGGAACTTCCGGCCCTTTTGCTCAGGCTGATAGATCGACTCGCGCGTGTCTTCGGGCGGCAATGCGGTGGTATCGGGCATGGTTCCTCCCTATCCGCGCACTATCGGCGTTTCGCCGTTCGACGCCTAGAGTGCTCCTGGAGCTACTCCGCGGCCTGGGCGAACGGTGCCGGCGTCGGCGCGCGGTACTGCGCCAGCAGCTCGGCCTCGCGCGCCTTCGCCTGTTTGAGATGCGCTTCCTTGACGTGGCCGTAACCGCGGATGTGCTCGGGGATCCCGGCGAGCGCCACCGCGATGCGGTGGTTCTCCGGCGTCAGGGTACCGACGATCTCCTCGATGAGCGCGAAGTAGTCGACGATGAGCTGGCGCTCCATGCGGCGCTCGGCCGTGCGGCCGAAGATGTCGAACGCCGTGCCGCGCAGGCCCTTCAGGCCGGCCAGCATCCGGAAGGCGGTCATCATCCACGGCCCGAACTTGCGCTTCTTGAGGTGACCCGTGTCCGGATCGCGCTCGGCCAGCATCGGCGGCGCGAGGTTGAACTCGATCGTGTAGTCGCCGTCGAACTGCCGCCGGATCGCATTGAGGAACGTGCCGTCGGTGTAGAGCCGTGCGACCTCGTACTCGTCCTTGTAGGCCATCAGCTTGAAGGCGTAGCGCGCGACTGCCTCGGCGAGGCCGGTCTGGCCGCCGGCACGCGCCGCCTCGGCAGAGCGCACCTTGGCGACCAGGTCCGAATAGCGCTTCGCGTAGGCGGCGTTCTGGTAGGCCGTGAGGAATTCGACGCGCCGTACAACCACCTCGTCGAGCGTCTGCGACAGCTTGCGCAGCGCGACCGGTGCCGCCGGGCGCGCGACGCGCTCGACCGCAGCGGGGTCGACCGCCGCGACGCGGCCCCAGTTGAAGGACCGCTTATTGGACTCGACGGCGACCTCGTTGAGCTCGATCGCCCGCTCGATGGCGTCGCGGGTCACCGGCACCAGGCCCTTCTGCCACGCGTAGCCGAGCATGAACATGTTGGTGGCGATCGAATCGCCCATCAGCGCCGTGGCGAGGCCGGTCGCGTCGATGAAGTCCGTCGCATCGGCACCAGCCGCCTCGACGATGGCACCGCGCAGCTCCGAGGTCGGGAACTGCAGGTCGGGCTTGCGCGTGAAATCGCCGATCGTCGTCTCGAAGCTGTTGACCACGGCCCGCGTCAGGCCCTGGCGCACGCGGCTGACGGCCTCGGCGCTCGCCGCGACGACCAGGTCGCAGCCAAGCAGCGAGTCGGCCTCGCCGGCGGCGACGCGGACGGCGTGGATCTCCTCCGGCGTGCGCGCGATGCGGATATGCGACAGCACGGCGCCGCCCTTCTGCGACAGGCCGGTCATGTCGAGCACGGAGCAGCCCTTGCCCTCGAGATGCGCCGCCATGCCGATGATGGCGCCGATCGTCACCACACCGGTGCCGCCGACTCCCGTCACCAGGATGTTGTGGGGCATGTCGAGCTTCGGCAGCTTCGCCTCCGGCAGCCGGGTGAACAGCTCGTCGCCACCCGCCGCCGCTTTCGCCTTGCGCACCTTGCCGCCATGCACCGTGACGAAGGACGGGCAGAAGCCCTTGAGGCACGAGAAGTCCTTGTTGCACGACGACTGGTCGATCGCGCGCTTGCGGCCGAACTCCGTCTCCACCGGCATGACCGACAGGCAGTTCGACTGCACGCTGCAGTCGCCGCAGCCCTCGCACACCAGTTCGTTGATGAAGACGCGCTGGTTGGGATCGGGGAAGGTGCCGCGCTTGCGGCGGCGGCGTTTCTCGGCGGCGCAGGTCTGGTCGTAGATCAGCGCGCTGACGCCCTTCACCTCGCGCAGGTTGCGCTGGATGCGGTCGAGGTCGTCGCGGTGGTGGATCGTCACGTCGCCGGGGAAACCGGCGCCGCTCGGATATTTCTCCGGCTCGTCGCTGACGACGACGATGCGCTTGACGCCCTCGGCGGCGAGCTGCTGCGCGATCTGCGGCACCGTGATCGGCCCGTCGACCGGCTGCCCGCCGGTCATCGCGACGGCGTCGTTGAACAGGATCTTGTAGGTGATGTTGGCGCGCGAGGCGACCGCGGCGCGGATCGCCAGCGAGCCCGAATGATAGTAGGTGCCGTCGCCGAGGTTGGCGAAGACGTGCTCCGTCTCCGTGAACGGCGCCTGGCCCAGCCACGTGGCGCCCTCGGCGCCCATATGCGTGAAGGTCGCGGTGCTGCGGTCCATCCACACCGCCATGAAGTGGCAGCCGATGCCGGCGAGCGCGCGGCTGCCCTCGGGCACCTTCGTCGACGTGTTGTGCGGGCAGCCGGAGCAGAAATAAGGCGTGCGCTTGAAGCTGGACGACTTTGCCGCCAGCGCGCGCTCCTTCGCCTCGATGATGGCGATGCGCTCTTCCATCCGCGGCGAGGTCCAGAAGCGGCGGACGCGTCCGGCGATCACCTTGGCGATCATCGAGGGCGTCAGCTCGCCGGAGGAGGGCAGGATCCATTCGCCCTTCTCGTCGAACTTGCCGACCACGCGCGGACGCACGTCCTCGCGCCAGTTGTAGAGCTGCTCCTTGAACTGGTTCTCGATGATCGCGCGCTTCTCCTCGACCACCAGGACTTCCTCGAGCCCTTCGGCGAAGTGGCGCGCCCCCTCGCGCTCCAGCGGCCACGACATGGCGACCTTGTAGAGGCGGATGCCGATTTCGGCCGCCATCTTCTCGTCGATGCCGAGATCGTCGAAGGCCTGGCGCACGTCTAGATAGGACTTGCCGGTGGTCACGATGCCGAAGCGCGGCTTCGGGCTGTCGATGACGATGCGATCGAGCTTGTTGGCGCGCGCGAAGGCGAGGGCGGCATAGGCCTTGTAGCGCTGCAGGCGGTATTCCTGCTCCACCCACGGATCGGGCCAGCGGATGTTGAGCCCGGCCTGCGGCATCTCGAAATCGTTCGGCAGCGCGATGCTGACGCGGTTCGGGTCGACGCGCACCGAGGCGGACGATTCTACCGTCTCCGCCGTGCAGATGAAGCCGACCCAGCAGCCGGAATAGCGGCCCATCGCCCAGCCATAGAGGCCGTAGTCGAGGATTTCCTGCACGCCGGCCGGGTTGAGGACCGGGATCATCGCGCTGATGAAGGCGTGCTCCGACTGGTGCGGCAGCGTCGACGAGGCGCCGATATGGTCGTCGCCGGCCAGCAGCAATACGCCGCCATGGCGCGACGTGCCGTGCATGTTGCCGTGCTTGAAGACGTCGCCGCAGCGGTCGACGCCGGGGCCCTTGCCGTACCACATCGAGAAGACGCCGTCGTATCTGGCGCCCGGGAACAGGTTGAGTTGCTGCGAGCCCCACACCATCGTCGCGGCGAGGTCCTCGTTGATGCCCGGCTGGAACTCGATGTGGCTCTGCTTGAGGAAACGCTTCGCGCGCCAGAGATTCTGGTCGAGTCCGCCAAGCGGCGAGCCGCGATAGCCCGAGATGAATCCGGCGGTGTTGAGTCCCGCGGCGACGTCGCGCTGGCGTTGCATCATCGGCAGGCGCACGAGCGCCTGCACGCCGCTGAGATAAACGCGGCCTGATTCCAACGCGTATTTGTCGTCGAGCGAGACTGCGGCAAGCGCCATGGCTGTATTTCCTCACGCCCGATCAGTCCGGGCGGTTCGTCATTGTTTGTCAATAAGGTAATGCAGGCCGGCGCGGCAAACAATCGCACGCATCGCAGGGCAGACCTGAAAGCAACAAGCGCCGCGGCAAGCGGCGTTGCCGGGCACGAATATTTCGGCGGCCCGTGGGCCGCCGATCACAACTTGCGGGACCGTTACGCCGTCACGCGTTCCATTTCCGGCTTAGCGCGTGTCTGCGCCAACGCACTGACGACGTTGCCGATGATGGCGTGTCCTACTTCGGCGCCGAGCGACAGAATCGATTCCGGATGGAATTGCACTGCAGCAATCGGCGCGCGCCTGTGCTGCACCGCCATGACCAGGCCATGCTCGTTACGGGCGGTCACGGCGAGGGCTTCGTGGGGAAAGTCCTCAAGTCCCGCTGTCAGCGAGTGGTACGCGCCCACCTTTGCCGGCGATGCGATCCCGGCGAACAGGCCGGTGCCGTCATGCGCGATGGTCCACCTTTTGCCGTGGCGCGGCTCCGGCAGCACGGCGAGGCTGCCGCCGAACGCTTCCACGATGCCCTGCAGGCCGAGGCAGACGCCGAACTGCGGAATGCCCTCCGCCTCGAGGGCGCGGACCAGCGCCGGCACGCCGAACTCCTCGGGCCGCCCCGGGCCGGGGGAGTGCACGACAAGGTCGGGCCGCGCGGCGAGCAGCCGCTTGAGCGGCAGGCCGTGGCGGTAGGTCGCGACCTCCGCGCCGGTCTGGCGGAAATAGTCGGCGAGGGTGTGGACGAACGAGTCCTCGTTGTCGATGAGGACGACGCGGCGGCCGGCGCCGGGCATCGCGCGGGAAACGGCGGCAGGTTTCGCCGGTTCGGCGCCGAGGATGCGGAAGATGGCGGTCGCCTTGGTGCGGGTCTCGGCATCCTCGTCCGCACCGACGGAATCCCAGACGAGCGTCGCACCGGCCCGGTAGGTGATGCGCTGCCCGGCGAGGTGAACGGTGCGGATCGTGATGCCGGTGTTGACGTCGCCGTTGAACAGCAACGCGCCCACCGCGCCGCCGTACCAGTTGCGCGGGCTCGTCTCCAGGGACTCGATGATCTCGGCCGCCTTGCGCTTGGGGGCGCCCGTCAAAGTCACCGCCCACATATGCGACAGGAAGGCGTCGAGCCCGGTCATGCTGGCGCGCAGCCGTCCTTCGACATGGTCGACCGTGTGGAACAGGCCGGCATAGGTCTCGATCTGGCGGCGGGCGAGGAGCCGCACGGTCCCGGGACGGCAGATGCGCGCCTTGTCGTTGCGGTCGACATCGGTGCACATCGTCAGCTCGACCTCGTCCTTTTCGGAGTTGATCAGCGCCTTGAGGCGCTCGGCGTCCTCCATCGCGCCACCGCCGCGCCGCGCGGTGCCGGAGATCGGGCAGGATTCGACGCGGTCGCCTTCGACCCGCACAAACATCTCCGGCGAGGTGCCGATGAGCTGCTCCTCGCCGAACTGGATCAGGAACTCGTACGGGCTCGGATTGATGGCGATCATCTTGCGATAGAGCGACGACGGCGTGCCGCCATAGGCGGCGAAGAAGCGCCGGCTCAGCACCACTTCGAAGATGTCGCCGACGCGCATGCGCTCGCGTGCCGCGTCGACGAGCGCCGCATAGCCGTCCGGCGTGTGATCCGACGTCACGTCGGGCACCAGCGCGGCCGGGGTTGGGGCCGTGAGCGCCGCGTAGGGCTGGCGCCGCGCGCCGCGCGTGGTGGCCGGGCCGCGCGTGAACTCGTAATCGTACTGGAACGCCTGCTCCTTGCGCCGGTCGACCACGATCATGCGGTCGGGCAGGTAAAGATGGACGTCCTTCTGCGATTGCGGACGCGCGCGCTGCAGCGCGAGCGGCTCGAACTGGAACAGGAGGTCATAGCCGAATGCGCCATAGAGGCCGAGGCAGCGGTCGTTGATCCCGGAGAATTCCGCGATCAGCCGCCGCAGCGGCGTGAAGAGGGACGGCTGCAGGCTGCGCTCCTCCTCGGCGAAGCCCGCGCCTTGCCCCTGCGCCACCTCGATGGCCAGCGACCGCGCCTCGCGCGAGACGACCGTCACATCAGGCGAATCCGTCAGCGCCGGCGTCAGGATTTCGAGCAGCTTCACGCCGCGGGCGTTGAGCGCGCGCGCCGTCAGGCTGCGCCCGCTTCCCACCAGTTCGAGCGGCGGATCGATGAAGCCGAACTCCCAGCGCGAATAGCGCCCCGGATAGTCGATGCCGGAGGAGAGCAGCGCGCCGCGCGCGCCGTCGAGCCGCGCGGCGAAGCCGTCCAGCGCGGTGGCTGGATCGAGCGCGCGCGCGCGGCGGGAGATCGAGATCCCGGTCGGGGTCGAAAAGAGCTCGGTCATGGTCGGTCCTCTGTCGCGGATCGCGCGGGCGATCCGGCTGAAACGGATGCCGCACCGACCGGCCTAAGAGACCGGTGACGGACGGCGGACTACTGCAATGGGGAAATGGAAAGGGGGTCGATGGTGACGGTTGTCACCACCAGAACCAGCGGACCGACTGGTTCTGCGCGCGGCAGGCAATGAGCGCGACGTTGTCCCGTTTCATGACGGGTGGGACGCTAGCAGCTTGCCGCGCCTCCGGCAAGCGCACGCCGGCGCGGCGGGCCGTGTGACAGCTTGGAGAAGGGGCAGCCGCCGGCCACTTCGGAGGTGTTTTTACCCGCCGGACGGGTTAAAACACGGCGTCCTTTACACTTTTCTCACCAAACCCCGCTTATTCAGTCTCCCCATGACCGTCCTCGTCACCGGCGCTGCCGGGTTCATCGGCTATCATCTGTCCGAGGCACTGGTGGCGCGCGGCGAGCGTGTGGTCGGCCTCGACAACGTCAATGCCTATTACGATGTCCGCCTGAAAGAGGGGCGGCTGGAGCGGCTGCGCCGCCACAAGGCATTCCGCTTCGAGAAGCGTGACATTGCCGCCCCGGGGGCGGTGGCGGAGCTGCTGGCGGGCGCGGACAAGATCGACCGGGTGGTCCATCTCGCCGCCCAGGCGGGCGTGCGCTATTCGCTGACCAATCCGGAGGCCTATATCGAGGCCAACGTCATCGGTCATTTCAACGTGCTCGAGGCGTGCCGCGCGCATCGCGGGCTCAAGCACCTCGTCTACGCATCCTCGTCATCGGTCTATGGCGGCAACAAGAAGCTGCCCTTCTCGGTCGACGACAAGGTCGACCAGCCCGTTTCGCTCTACGCCGCGACCAAGGCGGCGGACGAGCTGATGAGCCATTGCTACAGCCATCTCTACCGCTTCCCCGCGACCGGCCTGCGTTTCTTCACCGTGTACGGGCCGTGGGGCCGGCCGGACATGTCGGCTTACATCTTCACGAAGGCGATCCTGGAAGGGAAGCCGATCAAGGTGTTCAACCACGGCGACATGATGCGCGACTTCACCTATGTCGACGACATCGTCGCCGGCGTCGCCGCAGCGCTCGACCGTCCGCCGGCCGATGGCGGCACCGTGCCGCACCGCCGCTACAATCTCGGCAACCACCGCTCCGAGAAGCTGATGTACTTCATCGAGCTGATCGAGCGGGCGACCAACCGCAAGGCGATCATCGAGTTCGACGACCTGCAGCCGGGCGACGTCAAGGAAACCTACGCCGACATCGAAGCGGCGCAGCGCGACCTCGGCTTCCACCCGCGCACGTCGATCGCCGACGGCATCCCGAAATTCGTCGATTGGTACCGCAAGTACCACGGGGTGTGAGCCGGCTGGCGGCGCTCCGCTACTGGTACAGCGCCTCGAGCTGCGAACCGTAAGTCTCGCGCACCTTGTGGCGTTTGACCTTCAGGGTCGGCGTCATCATCTCGTTGGCGATCGTGAAGGGCTCGCGCGCGACGATGAAGCGGCGCACGCGCTCATGGCCCTGGACCTGCGCGTTGACGCGCGCGATCGCGGCCTCGACGCTCGTGCGCAGCGCCTTGTCGTCCGTGAGGGCGGCGAGATCCGCTTTCGCGCCGCGCGCCTTTGCGGCCGCATCGATCGCCTCCGGGTTCGGCACGATCACCGCGACGAGATGCGGACGGCGGTCGCCATAGACCATCGCCTGCGCGATCTCCGGCTGCATCGCCAGCATGCCCTCGATACGCGCGGGCGCCACCATGTCGCCGCCGGAGTTCTTGATGAAGTCCTTCTTGCGGTCCGTGATCTTGATGTAGCCGTCGCCATCGATCAGGCCGATATCGCCGGTGTGCAGCCAGCCGCCCCTGACGGTCGTGGCCGATGCGGCCTCGTCGTTCCAATAGCCCGACATCACCAGCTCGCCGCGCACCAGGATCTCGCCGTCCTCCGCGATGCGGACCTCGACGTCCTCGAGCGGCGGGCCGACCGTGTCTAGCTTCGCGCGATTCGGGCGGTTGCAGGCGACGACCGGCGCTGACTCGGTCTGGCCGTAACCCTGCAGCAGCCGCACGCCGAGAGCGGTGAAGAACACCGCGATCTCGTAGTTGAGCGGCGCGCCGCCCGAGACGAACGCCTTGAGGCGCCCGCCGAAGCGCGCGGCGACCTTCGCGCGCACGAGCGTATCGAGGAGCTTGTCGAGCAGCCGGTCGACAATGGTCATCGACTGCGGCGCCTCGTAGCGCTTGCGCCCGAGCTCGACCGTCTTCATGAACAGCTTCTGCTTCAGTGGCTTCTCGCGCTTGAGGCCGGCGACGATGCGCTGATGCATCGATTCGTAGAGCCGCGGCACCGCCGTCATGATCGTCGGCTTCACCTCGACCATGTTGCGCGGCAACGCCTCGACACTCTCCGCGAAGTAGATCTGCGCGCCGATCGACACCGCGAACGCGCCGACGCAGGTGTGTTCATAGGAATGGGACAGCGGCAGGAACGACAGGAAAGTCTCGTCGCTCAGACCGAGTTCGACCAGCAGGTCGTACGCGCCCAGGCAGTTCGCCAGGATCGCGCCGTGGCTGAGCGCGACGCCTTTCGGCAGGCCGCCCGTGCCCGAGGTGTGGATGATGCAGGCAAGATCCTTGCGCGTCAGCCGGCCGGCCGTCTCCGCGATCGGGGCGGGCGCATGGGCCAGCGCGTCTTCCCACGCGAGCACCCGGACCTTGCCGTTCTGCGCCTCGGGGCGCTCGATCGCGATCAGGAACTCGCAGCCTTCGGTCTCGTTCGCCGCGGCGATCGCCCGCTCGGCCAGCGCTCGGGCCGAGACGATGACGCCCTTGACGCCGGCATTGCCGAAGATGTGGCGGTTGTCGGCGACCGTGTTCGTCGTATAGGCCGGCACCGTGATCCCGCCGACCGCCATGACGGCGTAGTCGGCGACGATCCATTCCGGCCGGTTCTCCGCGACCAGGGCGACCCGGTCGCCGGGGCCGACCCCCAGCTCCCGCAGGCAGCGCGCAAGCTGGGCAACCTGCCGGCCGAGATCGGCATAGGACAGGGCGCTCCACGTGTCGCCGCGCTTGCCCCACAGCGCTGGCTTGTCCCCAAATTTTGCCGCCCGATCGAGCAGCATGGCCACGAGGTTAGGGCAAGCGCGATAATCCATGAGGCGTTCCCGTCATTTTTTGGCCAAATCCGTCGGCCATGGCAGGGGCGCGGCCGAGGGGAGCTTGGCGATCGTTGCCGCGAGTCTTATATCGATAGGCGACCCGAGGAGTTAAGCCCAATGTCATTGCCGTCCCGCAGCCGCGAAATCGTCGCCGCCACCGTGCTGGAACGTTCCCGCGATCCCGGCCCGCTCGGCGACCTGCCGGCCTGGGACCTTTCCGACCTGTACGCGGGCAAGGACGACCCCCGGCTCGAGGCGGATTTCGCCGCCGCGGAACGCGATGCCAAGGCATTCCGGGAGCGCTATTTCGGCAAGCTGGCCGGTCTGCCGGGCGCGGCGCTGGGCGAGGCCGTGGCGACCTTCGAGGCGCTCGAGGAGCGGCTGGGACGGGCAATGAGCTTCGCCGAGCTGACTTATGCCGGCAATCAGAGCGACCCGATCACCGCCAAGTTCTTCCAGACGGTCCAGGAGCGGGTCAATTCGATCTCGACCCAGATCCTGTTCTTCACGCTCGAGCTGAACCGCATCGAGGACGCGGAGCTCGAAACCAAGCTGAAGGCGCCGTCGTTTGCCCGCTACCGTCCATGGCTGCGCGATCTGCGCGCCTTCCGGCCGCACCAGCTTTCCGACGAGATGGAGCGGCTGCTGCACGAGAAATACGTGGCGGGGCGGGGCGCCTGGGTCAGGCTGTTCGACGAAACCATCGCCGCACTGCGCTTCCCGCTCAACGGCAAGGAGCTGACCAGCGCCGAGGCGCTGCACCTGCTGTCCGAGCGCGACCCCGCCGTGCGCAAGGCGGCGGCCAAGACGATCGGCAAGGTGTTCGGCGACAACGCCCGTCTTTTCGCGCTGGTCACCAACACCCTCGCCAAGGACAAGGAGATCGACGACAAGTGGCGTAGCTATGCGCGGCCGATCTCCGCGCGCAACCTTTCGAACCGCGTCGAGGACGAGGTCGTCGCGGCGCTGATCACCTCCGTTCGCGAGGCGTTTCCGCGCCTCTCGCACCGCTACTACAAGCTCAAGGCGCGCTGGTTCGGCGCCGAGGCGCTCGACTACTGGGATCGCAACGCGCCGCTGCCCGACGCCGACGAGGAGACGATCGGCTGGGGCAAGGCGCGCGACACCGTGCTGTCCGCATACTCGGCGTTCTCGCCAGAGCTGGCCGATGTCGGCCAGAAATTCTTCGACCGCAACTGGATCGATGCGCCGGTCCGTGCCGGCAAGGCGCCGGGTGCGTTCGCCCATCCGACGATTCCGTCGGCGCATCCGTATCTGCTGCTCAACTACCAGGGCAAGACACGCGACGTGATGACGCTCGCGCACGAGCTGGGCCATGGCGTGCACCAGGTGCTGGCGGGCGGGCAGGGCCATCTGATGGCCGACACGCCGCTGACGCTCGCGGAGACGGCCTCGGTGTTCGGCGAGATGCTGACGTTCCGCGCGGTGCTGGCCGCCGAGAAGGACCCGAAGCGGCGCAAGGCGATGCTGGCCGGCAAGGTCGAGGACATGCTGAACACGGTCGTGCGGCAGATCGCCTTCGTGGAATTCGAGCGCCGCATCCACGACGAGCGCCGCCAGGGCGAGCTGACCGCCGATCGCATCGGCGAGGTCTGGCTCGATGTCCAGCGCGAGAGCCTCGGGCCTGCGCTGCGCTTCGATGACGAGTACCGGTTCTACTGGGCCTACATCCCGCACTTCATTCATTCGCCGTTCTACGTCTATGCGTATGCCTTCGGCGACTGCCTCGTGAACTCGCTCTACGCCGCGTACATGCGTGCGCCGGAGGGGTTCGCCGCAAGGTACCTCGACATGCTCCGCGCCGGCGGCACCAAGCGGCACCAGGAGCTGCTGGCACCGTTCGGACTCAACGCCGCCGATCCCGCGTTCTGGCGCGGCGGGCTCGACGTCGTCGCCGGGCTGATCGACGAGCTGGAGAAGCTCGGATGAGCCGGCGCGACCGATAGATGGCGAACCGGGAAGAAAACAGCCTCGGAGGACGCGTGCGGCGCTATGCGCGCGTCGGCACGGCCGTCGGTGGGCTGGCCGCCCGGCTGGGGGCGGAGCGTGTGCTCGGCATCAAGCTGGATCGCGAGCGGCACGCCGCCGAGCTGCGCGCGGCGCTCGGCGGGCTGAAGGGCCCGCTGATGAAGGTCGCGCAGCTCATGTCGACGATCCCCGACGCGCTGCCTGACGAATACGTGCAGGAGCTGATCCAGCTCCAGTCCAACGCGCCGTCGATGGGATGGCCCTTCGTCAAGCGCCGCATGGCCAGCGAGCTGGGACCCGATTGGCAGGCGCGCTTCAAGGAGTTCAGCCACACAGCCGCCGCCGCGGCCTCGCTCGGGCAGGTTCACCGCGCCGTCGGGCACGATGGCCAGCGCCTCGCATGCAAGCTGCAATACCCCGACATGCAGTCGACGGTCGAGGCGGATCTACGGCAGCTCAAGCTCATCTTCTCGGTCTACGAGCGCTACGACCGCGCGATCGCGACCAAGGAGATCCATGCCGAGATCTCCGCGCGGTTGCGCGAGGAGCTGGACTACGAACGCGAGGCGAAGCACATGCGCCTCTACGGGCACATGCTGTCGAAGGAAGACGGCGTCCATGTGCCCGAGCCGGTCGCGGAGCTGTGCACCCGGCGGCTTCTGACCATGACGTGGCTCGACGGCGTCAAGCTGCTCGAAGTCGCCAAGGATCCGGTCGAGCGCCGCAACGCGGTGGCGATCAACATGTTCCGCGCGTGGTACGTGCCGTTCTATTTCTACGGCGTCATCCACGGCGATCCGCATCTCGGCAACTACACGGTCCGCGACGACGGCGGCGTCAACCTGCTGGACTTCGGCTGCATCCGGGTCTTCCAGCCGAAATTCGTGCGCGGCGTGATCGACCTCTACTACGCGCTCGAGCGCGGCGATCAGCAGCTGGCCGTGCATGCCTATGAAACATGGGGCTTCAACAACCTCTCGAAGGACCTGATCGGCGTCCTCAACCGCTGGGCGGCATTCGTCTATGCACCGCTGATGGAGGACCGCCCGCGGCTGATCGAGGAAACCAATTCCGGCGTGTACGGCCGCGAAGTCGCCGAGAAGGTCCACGGCGAGCTGCGCCGCCTCGGCGGCGTCACGCCGCCGCGCGAGTTCGTGCTGATGGACCGCGCCGCCATCGGCCTCGGCTCGGTGTTCCTGCACCTGAAGGCGGAGATCAACTGGCACCGCCTGTTCCACGACCTGATCAAGGACTTTGACGCAAAGGCGCTGGGCCGCCGCCAGACGGCGGCGTTGAAGCAGGCCGGCGTGCCGGAAGCAGCCTGACCGGCCCTACCGTCTGGGCCGGGTGAACTCCTCGCACTCGGCATCGGCCGTCCCCGTCGCCCACGCGATGCAGCCGGTCACGGCGGTCTCCAGCTCCGCGCTCCGCTTCTCCATCGCCTCCACCACGCGCGTGGACAGGGTCCAGCCGAGCGGCACTTCCAGGTCCTTGTCCTCGGGGAGCTGCACCTCCCGGAAAATGCCGCCATTGCTTTCCAGCCAGTCGTGCAGCACGACGCGGGCGTAGTAGCTGCGCGCCGATCGCGTGCTCAGCAGCGTGCGGATCGGTGCCGCGGCCTGCCAGCTCTTGAAGATGCTCTCGACGTCCGGCTCGGTATGGGGCGACGGATCGTTGACGATGTGCAGCACGAACGGCACGACGCGGACCGAGCGCGCGGGCCCGTCCGACGGCCTGTGGATCACGGCGACCGGCAGCGCCTGCGCCACTTCGCGGATGGTCACGGTCGCCGAGTTGTCGAAATAGCCGCCATCGGCGAATTGCAGCACGTGCTCGCCCGTCAGGACGTTGCCGACGGGCGTGACATACGGGAACCGCGCGGACAGGCCGACGGCCGTGCTGAGGCGGATCGGTTTGCCGACTTCCTTGCCGATGTCGATCGCTTGCTCGAAGGTCTGTATCGGGGTCGTGCGCTGCGCCGGGGAGCCATAGACCGCGGTCGGATAGAGCAGCGCGCGTCGCCCGTCATGGACTTGGGTCGAGTTGAGGAAAAGCAGCGGCACGCGATAGGCCCGCGGCCCCGCCCACATGTCGTCGTACGCCCGGGCAAGCGGGCTGCAGCGCGCGCGTTCGTCGTCGTTGCTCGCGGAGCAGTTGCGCGTCGCGCCGTAGGCGTCCTCCCAGCTTCGCTCGAGCGTCGCGGCACGGTCGTTCGAGGTCCAGGGCAGCCAGCCCGCGAGCGGTCGCACCAGGTCTGTGAAGACAAAGGAGGCGAGGGCCGGCGACAGGAAATCGCGGGAGAGCATGTCCTTGGCCGGCCCCGTGAGTTGCCGGAGCGGCACAGCCCCGGCGCCATCGACGTGATCGGCGACCTGCGATGCATAGACGGCGACGCCGAGGCTGCCGCCCGAGGCGCCGCTCATCGCGAAGATCGCGTCGTGGAGCGTGGGAAACTTCTCCTGGAGCTGGCCGAGCACCAGCGCCGTCCACAAGGCCGCGCGGCTGCCGCCGCCCTCCGCCGACACGAGCACGACCGGGATGCGGTCGGGCACGACGCCGTCGCGGGCGAGCGTGTCGAGGCGCTGCACGAGCCACGTGCACGCATACTGGCTCAGGCGATCGTCGGGATCCGCATAGCCCGGCAGGCGGCAGACGCGCCGGTCGGCGGTTTGCGCGGCGGTCGCGTTCGACTCAGGCAGCCGCCTCAACTCATAGAGCTCCGGCAGCGACGCCACGAGCAGGGTGAGGACGATGGCCGTCACGGAAAGCACCGGCAGCCTGTAGGCGGCACCGGCGATCGTCAGGCTCGCGCCGAGCGGAATGACCAGGGCCGCCCAGAGAAATGCGACCGTCGGCGCGCCGAGGAACTGCGGCAGGGCTGGCGAGAAGTAGGGGACGACGAACAGCGCGACGAAGGCGGCGAAGGCGAGCGACGCGGCCAGCATGCGGCGCGGACCCCGGAAGGCCGGATCGCGCAGGAACTCCTGAAGTCCGGATGCGCGTTCCTCGCTCGGCCGCTCGAATTCGGCCTTGCCCGCCGTCATCTGCACGAGCATGCGCCGGCGCAGCCAGAGGAACAGCGTCAGCAGCGCGGCGGCGACGAGGCATGCCGTGGCGAGGCGCAGCCGCCCATGCAGTGCCGAGAAGCCGCCGATGAACCAGAGTGGTGCCGTGCCGAGGACGCGCGGATACCAGTCCTGGAGATGCTGCGCCAGGCGGCGCCATTTCGGCGAGCGCGGCGTCATGCTTTCGAGGCGTGCGCCGAACGGCACCAGCGATTTCTGACCCCAGTACCAGGCCGAGATGCCGAGCAGCTCCAGCGCTCCGAGCAGCAGGGCGATGGCGAGCAGGCCTTCAGACCGGTCCGCGGTCATCAGCAGGTCGCGGCCCTGATCCGTGAGGGCCAGCGCGGCGCAGCCGACCGCAACGACCAGCACGATGAACCGGGTCAGTGACAGGAGCTGCAGCAGCAGCGCGGCAAGCCGGAGGAGTTCGCCCATGCGTATCTCCGTGCAACCTCCAATTCTAACTGTCAAGGCATCGAGGGTCGACAAGCGCGCGCGGACGGCCGGCGGCTGCTATTTGTCACAGCCCCTGGATTGCAGATTGCCGGACGGAGTTTACGCGGCGGTTGAGGCCGGAATGTTCGAGAGCAGGCGTGTCGCGGGCAGGCGGATCGTCACCGTGGTGCCGTGACCGGGCGCGCTGTCGATGTGGAGCCCGCCCTCATGGAGTCGGATCAGCTCCTTGGCGAGCGGAAGGCCGAGGCCGGTGCCCTCGTAGCGGCGCGACAGCGAGTTGTCGACCTGGCGGAAGGGCTGCAGCGCGACCGCGATGTCCGCGTCCGTCATGCCGATTCCGGTGTCCTGTATCTTCAGGGCAAGCCCGTCATGGTTGCAGGTTGCGATGACCGCGACCTGGCCGCCGGCCGCAGTGAACTTGACGGCGTTCGACAACAGGTTCAGCACGATCTGCCGGAAGCGGGTTTCATCGACGCGGACGAAAACCGGGCGCGACGGCAGGTCCACGCGCAAGGCGACCTCACCCTCCTGCGCGCGCTCGCGGATAAGCGGCAGGCAGGCCTGCACGACCTCGGTGAGCTCGACGTCCGCCTCGCGCAGCTCCAGTTTTCCGGTCTCTATCTTGGACATGTCGAGGATGTCGCTGATCACGTCCAGCAGGTGCTTGCCGGACGAGCGGATGTCCTCGACATATTCCTTCTGCTTCGCCGTGAGCGGGCCGTAATAGGTCCGGTGCAGTATGTCCGAGAAGCCGATGATGGCGTTGAGTGGCGTGCGCAGCTCGTGGCTCATGTTCGCCAGGAACTCCGACTTGGTCTGGCTTGCCGCTTCGGCGCGCGCGACATTCTCGGCCAATGCGATGTTGGCCCTGTGCTGTTGCCGCGCGATGTTTTCCGCCCGGCGCACCGCCAGCAGCAGCGCGAGATAGATCGCCGCCAGCGTGCTGAAGACGATGGCGCCCTGCGTCATCTGGGCACGGCGGATCTCGGCCAGCAGCGGCGTGACGTCCGAATAGATCTCGAACACGCCGAAAACCGGGCGCGACGGGCTGTCCGATCGCATCGGGATGTAGCTCGACAGCAGGTCGCGGTTTTCGATCACGCCCTCGAATGCGCTGAACGTGTCGCGGTGGACCAGCTCGGTCGCCACCTGCCCCGAATAGGCGCTGCGGAACCCGGCATTGCCGCTCTTGTCCTCGCCGACCTGTCGGCGCTCGGTCGAGAACGCGGTCAGTCCGCCGGTGCCGTAGATCTTGACCTTCACGACCGGAAGGCCGCGGAGCAGGCCGGTGACGCGCGCGTTCAGCGTCTCGACGGCCGTCGTGTCGCCGACGTTGCGGGCAAGCAGGAAGTCGACCTCGCCCTTCAGGGCGTTGGCAAGCGTATGGGCCAGGGCGACGTTGTGGCCCTCGGCCTGGGTGACGAGATGGCGGACCGCGGCCGTGTAGTGGGCGTAGCAAAGCGCGGCGGCGCCCAGCAGCAGCGCGATCGCGCTGGTGACCGCGAACTTCCTTGTGAGATTAAGCATCGGCACGCCCGCGCCGCGGACCACCCCCGCGGGGCCCGCCTTCCCGATTGTCGGCCGCGGCCGGTTAACAAAGAATGTGCCGCGCAGCCGCCTGTAGCGTGCAAAAAGGCCCGGCATAGTTAATCTTTCTCGCTTGGCAAGCGGTGGACACCTTGGCATTGTGTCGCCGCCCGACGCCGGTCGCAGGGCAAATTTGTCAACAGGCTCAATCACAAGGCCGATTCCGCATGAAGCTCGCCATTCCCAAGGAGCGCCGCGCGAACGAGACGCGTGTTGCCGTTTCGCCCGATACAGTGAAACGGCTCAAGGGCCTGGGCCTCGAGATCGTGGTCGAGGCGGGCGCGGGAGCCGGTGCCGCGATCCCCGACCAGGCCTTCGCCGACGCCGGCGCGAGCATCGCGCCGGATCAGGCCGCAGCGATCGGCGATGCCGATATCGTCCTCAAGGTGGCGCGTCCGCTCTCCGCTTCGGAAGGCGGGCCCGATGAGATCGGCGCCATGAAGCGTGGCGCGATCCTGGTTGGCATGCTCGATCCCTATCGCAACCGCGAGCAGGTGCAGGCCTATGCCGAGCACGGGCTCAGCGCCTTCGCGATGGAGCTGGTGCCGCGCATCACGCGCGCCCAGAGCATGGACGTGCTGTCCTCGCAGGCCAACCTCGCGGGCTACAAGGCGGTGCTCGACGCATCCGCCGAGTTCGGCCGCGCCTTTCCGATGATGATGACGGCGGCCGGCACGATCGCGCCCGCGAAGGTCTTCGTGATGGGGGCTGGCGTCGCCGGCCTCCAGGCGATCGCTACGGCGCGCCGGCTCGGTGCTGTCGTTTCGGCGACCGACGTGCGGCCGGCGGCCAAGGAGCAGGTCGAAAGCCTCGGCGCCAGCTTCGTCATGGTCGAATCCGAAGAGACGAAGCAGGCAGAGACGGCCGGCGGCTACGCCAAGGAGATGTCCGAGGACTACAAGCGCAAGCAGGCGGCTCTCGTCGCCGAGCACATCAAGAAGCAGGACATCGTGATCTGCACGGCGCTGATCCCCGGGCGCCCGGCGCCGCGATTGGTGAGCGCCGACATGGTCAAGTCGATGCGGCCGGGTTCGGTGATCGTCGACATCGCGGCGGAAACAGGCGGCAATTGCGAGCTGTCGGAGCTCGACAAGGTCGTCGTGAAGCATGGCGTCCGGATCGTCGGCTGGGGGAACGTGCCGGCCCGCATCGCCGTTGACGCGAGCGCCCTCTACGCCAAGAACCTTCTCAACTTTCTCGGCCTGATCGTCGCCAAAGGCGGCACGCTGAAGATCGATCCGGAGGACGAGATCATCAAGGGCTCGTTGCTGACGCGCGACGGCCGCATCGTCCATCCGGCCTTCGCCGCGACGGCCGCGTAAGGAGAAACGCATGGACTCGACCAACGTCGTCGAAAACGCCGCCCAGCTCGCCAACGACGCCTCGGCGCTGGCCGCGAAGGCGAAAGCGCTCGCCGCCCAGGCGGCCCAGATCGCGCCCGCCACGGCGGGGCACGGGCCGGATGCCCTCACGCTCGGCCTGACCGTCTTCGTGCTCGCCGTCTTCGTGGGCTATTACGTCGTCTGGCGCGTGACGCCGGCGCTGCATTCGCCGCTGATGGCCGTCACCAACGCCATCTCGAGCGTGATCATCGTCGGCGCGCTGCTGGCCGCGGGGGCCAGCGCGGTCGGCTTCTCGCAGGCGCTGGGCTTCTTCGCCGTCGTGCTGGCGTCGGTGAACATCTTCGGCGGCTTCGTCGTGACGCAGCGGATGCTGTCCAAGTTCAAGAAGAAACAGAAGTGAGCGGGGGCATCGCGCGATGAACGAAAATATCTCGGCGCTGCTCTACCTGGTCGCGTCCGTCTGCTTCATCATGTCGCTGCGCGGGCTGTCGAGCCCGGAGACCGCGCGCGGCGGCAATCTCTGGGGCATCGTCGGCATGGTCATCGCGATCGTGACGACGCTCGCCTCGCCCAATATGGGCAATTTCGGGATGATCTTCGCCGGCATCGTCATCGGCGGTGCGATCGGCACGTTCATCTCGATGCGGATCCAGATGACGGCGCTGCCGCAGCTCGTCGCCGCATTCCATTCGCTGGTCGGCCTCGCCGCCGTGTTCGTCGCGGCGGCCGCGCTGTACTCGCCGGGGTCGTTCGGCCTGGGCGCGCCCGGCGCCATCAAGCTCGGCAGCCTGGTGGAGATGTCGCTCGGCACGGCGATCGGCGCCATCACCTTCACCGGCTCGATCGTTGCCTTCGCCAAGCTGCAGGGACTCGTCACCGGCGCGCCGCTCGTCTTCCCCATGCAGCATCCGTTCAACGCGCTGCTCGGCATCCTCATCATCGTCGTCGGCGTGTGGTTCGCGGTGACCGGCAATACGGCCGCGTTCTGGATCCTGGTGCTGCTGTCGCTGGCGCTCGGCTTCCTGCTGATCGTCCCGATCGGCGGCGCGGACATGCCCGTCGTCATCTCGATGCTCAACTCCTATTCGGGCTGGGCGGCGTGCGGCATCGGCTTCACCCTGCAGAACAGCCTGCTGATCGTCACCGGCGCGCTGGTCGGCTCGTCCGGCGCCATCCTCAGCTACATCATGTGCAAGGGGATGAACCGGTCGATCTTCAACGTCATCCTCGGCGGCTTCGGCACCGAGGGCGGCGCCGCCGCGGCGGGCTCGAAGGAGCAGCGCCCGGTCAAGGCCGGCTCGGCCGAGGACGCGAGCTTCATCATGCAGAACGCCAGCTCCGTCATCATCGTGCCGGGCTATGGCATGGCGGTGGCGCAGGCCCAGCACGCGCTGCGCGAGATGGGCGACCTCCTCAAGAAGGAGGGGATCACGGTGCGCTACGCGATCCATCCCGTCGCCGGCCGCATGCCGGGGCACATGAACGTGCTGCTGGCCGAAGCGAACGTGCCGTACGACGAGGTGCTGGAGCTCGACGAGATCAATCGCGACTTCGCGCAGACCGACGTCGCCTTCGTCATCGGCGCCAACGACGTCACCAACCCGGCGGCGAAGACCGACCCGAAATCGGCCATCTACGGCATGCCGATCCTCGACGTCGAGAAGGCGAAGACCGTGCTGTTCATCAAGCGCTCGATGGCGACGGGCTATGCCGGCGTCGACAACGAGCTGTTCTACCGCGACAACACGATGATGCTGTTCGGCGACGCGAAGAAGGTGGTCGAGGACGTCGTCAAGACGATGTCCGGCGGACACTAGGCCGGGCGGAGCCGCCAGTAGAGGCGCGCGCCGACCGCCATCAGTGCCAGCGCGGCCAGCACGACGGGGCCGAACAGCACGAGCTGCACCAGCGTCGCCGCCGCGACGCCGACCGCGCCGTCCAGGCCGAACTGCTGCAGCGCCAGCATGAAGGCGTACTGGTAGGTGCCGACGAAGGCCGGCGCCGACGGCAGGAACGTGCTGAGGCTCGCCGCACCGATCACCACCAGCGCCAGCGTCGGCGTCACCTCGACCCCGAGCCCGTGCAGCACCGCGACGAGCGCCGCCGCCTCGAGCGCGTGGATCAGCAGGGTGACGCCGCCGGCCACGAGGAACGCGCTCTTGCCCATCACCTGCACGGCCGGGCCGATCATCGCCAGGTGGCGCCGCGCATAGCGCCAGCGCCGCACCCAGGGCTGGCGCGCGAGCCACACGAGCACTACCAGGCTCGCGCACAGCACCATGAACAGGGCGCTGCCGATCGAGCACAGCGCCAGCAGCATCCGGTCCGCCTCCATGCCCGACAGCGACAGGCCGGTCGACAGGCACACGACCACGGTCACGAGGTCGAGCATGCGCTCGATCATGACCGAGCTCATGCTCCATGCGCGCGGCACCTCGTAGGTGCGCTTGAAGTATTCGACGCGGAACAGCTCGCCCAGCCGCGCCGGCATCAGCACGTTGACGCCGTGGCCGACGATCAGCACGCGCGCGAACGCGCCGTAGGGCAGGCGAACGAGATGGCCGAGCAGGCAGCGCCAGCGCAGGACGCGCAGCGCGAGCGCGAGGGCGTAGCAGCAGACCGCGATGCCGAGCCAGTGCGGATCGACCCGCGCCATCGCCGCCACTGCTTCCTGCGGCACCGTCTGGGCGAGCGTGAGCCAAGCGAAGGCGCCGCCGATGGCGACGCCAAGGGCGAGATGCGCCAGCTTGCGCCGGGTCGAAAGCGCGCCCGGCGGCGTCGAGGTTGCGGCTGCTGTTGTGTTCGCGTTCACGCTGCGGCGCCGACTGGATGGTTGCCGGTGGCGAGCGTGGCACAGGCATGCTTTGCAACCGGTAAACGCCGCCGCGCGCGGGTAGGGATTGCTTAAGCTTTGGCGTCCGGTGGCCGCAAGAGTCGGAATGACGCGGCCCGGCCGCCGGCGCTAGGGTCGCGCCATGACACAGCTCCTTTCCCGTCCGCCGCGGGATGCCGAGGTCCTGCCCGGCATCCCCGCGATCGACTGGCCGCGCGTGACGGCCTCGCTCGAGGAGCGTGGCTACGCGACGACCGGCCCGATTCTGGATGCCGCGCAGTGCCGCGCGCTCGCCGGCCTCTATGCGCGCGAGCACGGCTTCCGCTCGCGCGTGGTGATGCAGCGCCACGCCTTCGGCCGCGGCGAGTACAAATATTTCAGCTATCCGCTGCCGCCGGTGGTCGAGGCGCTGCGCCATGCGCTCTATCCGCACCTCGTCCCCGTCGCCAACCGCTGGCGCGCGGCGCTCAAGGAGGAGGGACAATTTCCGCCGACACTCGCGGCCTATCTGAAGCAATGCCACGCCGCGGGCCAGCGCCGGCCGACGCCGCTGCTGCTCAGATACGAAGCCGACGACTACAACTGCCTGCACCAGGACCTCTACGGACCGCTCGTGTTTCCGCTGCAGCTCACCATCCTGCTGAGCGCGCCCGAGACCGATTTCAGCGGCGGTGAATTCATGCTCGTCGAGCAGCGCCCGCGCGCGCAGTCCAAAGGCGAGGTCGTGACGCTGGTGCAGGGCGAGGCCGTGATCTTCGCCGTGCATCACCGGCCGGTGCAGGGCACGCGCGGGGTCTATCGCGTCAACCTGCGCCATGGCGTCAGCCGCGTGCGCGAGGGCCAGCGCGTCACGCTCGGCGTGATCTTCCATGATGCGAGCTGAAGGCGACCTGCTCTCCGCGCTGCCGCGCCCTGCCGTCGAGCGCATCCGCGACGGCGTGGCGCTGCTGCCGGGTTTCGCCGCCGATCCGGCCGTCGTCGCCGCGGTCCGCGCGGTCCAGAGCGCCGCGCCGCCGCGCCGCATGACGACGCCCGGCGGCCTCGTCATGTCCGTGGCGATGACGAGCTGCGGCACCGCCGGCTGGGTCACCGATCGCCACGGCTATCGCTACGCGACCGAGGATCCCGTGACCGGGCGACCGTGGCCGGCGATGCCGGCGGTGCTGCGCGACCTCGCCGTGGCCGCCGCCACGCAGGCCGGCTTCGACGGCTTCGCGCCCGATTCCTGCCTGATCAACCTCTACGAGCCGGGCGCCCGCCTGTCCCTTCACCAGGACCGCAACGAGCGCGACATGCGCCAGCCGATCGTCTCGGTGTCGCTCGGTCTGCCGGCGGTGTTCGTGCTCGGCGGCGACAGCCGGGCCGCCCCGGTCCGGCCGATCGCTGTCGCGCATGGCGACGTGATCGTCTTCGGCGGCCCGGCGCGGCTCGCCTTCCACGGCGTCAAGCCGCTCAAAACAGGCGCCCACCCGGTCCTCGGGCCTTGCCGGATCAACCTGACCTTCCGCCGCGCCCTCTGAAGCGGCTGCTTCACGACTGCTTCACCCCCATGAAGCAGCTAACCTGCTGATCCGGCTTGCAGCCTGCCTGACTGCTTCACTGCTTCATCTGCTTCACGCGTTCGCACCCCTCCGCCTTCCGAAGGGGCAGGTTTCAACCCGCCCAGCCAACGGCGCCGCTGCTTCACCGCTTCATGCAAGTGTGCGAACTCGCTTCGTGTGGACGGAGAGCGGGTTGAAACCCGCCCCTACGAAGAATTCAAACAAAACGCCCGACCGGTCAGCTGGGGCGTTGGGCTAAAGTGATGGCCTCTATGTTGACGACCTGATTTCAGCGCCAGCTTTCTCCAGCCAGAATCGCATACCTAAGTCACGGTACATCGCCGCCGCCGTTGCGAGGTGTTTCCGCGATTCGTGGTGCTCGCCCCCGCGCCGGTAGAGCTTGCCGAGGCCGAGGTGACAATGGGCAACGAGGGGACGCATGCCGCGGGGCTCGGCGAGCGCCAGCGCCTGGCGGTAATGAGTCTCTCCGCTCTCGGCATCGAACCGATCGGGATGGCTCGCAACGTCGCCGAGCAGATGCAGCGCATGTGCCGCGAAGCCGGGCTGGCGCGGAGAGGTTGCTAGGGCACGATGGCCCAGGCGCTGTGCCTCGTCGAGCCGGTCGAGCAGCAGACAGGTGCGAGCTAGAGGCTCATTTAACCAGCCACTCTTGCCGACCAAGCCTCTCGCCTCCTGATGCTCTATGAGTTGCTTGCCCTCCCGGAACCAGTCCAGTGCTTCGCTTGCCGCGCCGAGCTGCGCCAGGGTCCACGCGGTGTTCGCGACGGCCTCTGGACGCAGGAGGACGACGTTGCCGTTCCGGACCGCCTCCATCATTTGGTCGAGCATTGCGCGTGCCTTTGACCAATCGCCCTTGCGCAGGGAGAGTGCGGCTGCGGAACGGTAGGCCAGAGCAGTGGTGTATGCATGATGCATAGGCTCGGCAAGCCGGAGCGCTTCCATGTCGTAATCGGTCGCCTCGGCGAATCTGCCGAGTTCGGCGAGGCTCATGACGAGCCAGGTGCGATCGAAGACCGATGCAGGGCCGGCGTTTCCGAAGAACTCGCAGGTCCAGTCTGCAGGCAATATTGCGAGGTTGTCACGGGCAAGGTCGATGACCCGCTGATATTCGCCCCGGAAATAGTGCGCCTGCTCCAGATAGGTGGTGATAAGAATGCGAAGTCTCAAATCATCGAGGCGCGCCGCCACCTCCAGCGCGCGAGCGCCGCTCACGAGCGCCTCGTCTAGCTCGCCGATCAGCGAATGGCAGTTCGTTGAGAACGAATGTACCTGACCTCGCCGACGGTCATCGTTCAACCGCTCGGCTAGGGTCTCCGTTTCGTGCAAGCGCTCCAGCACTCGTGGAAATTCACCGAGCTGGCTCAAGACCGGCCGCAGCTCGAGGCGGATATCGAATCCCAGCTCCAGGTTGGCAGAACTCGCCGGCAGCCTTTCCAGGACATTGAGCGCTTGCTCGAACCAGACCCGCGCGTCGGCAAGCGCCGAGCGTGCTGCCGCCTTGAGACCAGCCTGCCGGAGATAGGGCAGCGCCTTCTCCCACACTTCGCTGCGGAGGGCGTGATGAGCGAGCCGCTCGGTGTGCTCGCTGAGACGATCTCCGTGGTTTGTCTCGATCGCATCGACGATACGTGCGTGCAGTTCGCGTCGCCGTTCGCGAAGCAGTCCGCCGTATGTAACCTCGTGGGTAAGTGCATGCTTGAAAGAGTATTCGAGGTCCGGGAACAGGCGAACCTCGTACAGGAATTCGGCGGCCTGCAGCGAGTCAAGTCTGAGACGGAGTGCCTCGTCCGGAAGCTCGGCTATCGCCTGTAGAAGAGCGAACGGTAGGTCCTTGCCGACAACGGAGGCCGTCTGCAGGAGCGTCTTGTCCTCCGCCGGCAGGCGGTCGATGCGCGCTGCCAGCACTGCCTGGACCGTGGTCGGGACCTGGATGGCCGATACCGGTTGCATCAGGCGATAGCGTCCTCGCTCTCCCTCCAGGACCTTCGTTTCGACAAGCGTCCGGACCGTCTCCTCCAGGAAGAATGGGTTGCCCCGCTTGACGAGGAGCTGCTTCAGCGGCGCGAGAGCGATATCGTCGCCGAGGATCGCGTCGAGCAGGTCTCCGGCACGTTCGGCCGGGAGGGCGTCCAGGCGCAGCTGGGAATAGTAGGTCTTGCTACCCCAATTGTGCCGGTATTCCGGACGGTAGTTCACGAGCAGCAGCAGTCGTGCCGATCCCAGGCTGTCCACCAAGCCATCGAGCAGCGCCTGAGTCTCCCCGTCGATCCAGTGAAGGTCCTCGAAGATCAGAAGCAGCGGTTGCTCTCGAGCTTCCCGCAGCAGCAGCCGTCTGACAGCGTCGAGGGTGCGCTGGCGGCGCTGCGCCGGATCGAGCGCTGTCCAGACGGCATCGTCCATCGGCACTTCGAGCAGTGCAAGCAATGCCGGTAGTGTCGGCTTCAGCGCTTCGTCCAGGCCAAGCAGCTTGCCCATCACCTTCTCGCGTATCTCACGCGGGTGGTCCCGCTCCTGGATCTTGAAGTACCCCCTCAGGAGATCGATTACCGGCAAATAGCTCGTCGCCTTGCCGTAGGAGACCGAGGCGCTCTCGAGGACGAGCCAGCTCTGCAGACCGCGAGAGTGGGTGGCTTCATAAACGAAACGCGACTTCCCCACACCCGCCTCGCCGACCACGGCCACTGCCTGCCCGTGACCACCGCCGGCGAGCTGCTGGGCCCGGCGGAGTTGCTCTAGCTCAGCGTGGCGGCCGATAAAGCGAGTCATCCCTCGAGATGCTCGCGCCAGGAAGCGTGTTTTCGCCGGCCCCAAGCCAACGAGCTCGTATAGGGGTTCACTGGATGGACTGACAGTGTCGCCCTCGATCATCTTTACTCGAACATGGCCCTCCGCAAGTCGCAGGGTCTCTGCACTCACAAGCGAAGTGCCGGGCGCTGCAATCTGCCCGAGCCGGGCGGCGTGATGCGTTGTCTGACCCATCGCGCGGTACTCTGGGCGTGCGCCACGGGCAATCGAGCGGATGACGACTTCCCCCGAACTCAAGCCAACGCGGACGCGGATGGGAGCGATTGGTGAACGTTGCAGGCCTTGGGCGTACTGCGACACAGCCCCTTGCATCTGGAGTGCTGCGTAACACGCCCGGATAGCATGATCCTCAAGGGCAAGGGGCACCCCGAATAACGCCATGATTCCGTCGCCCGTCACCAGGGTCACCGTTCCTTCATAGCGATGGACGGCTTGCGTCATGAGCTGGATGACCGCCTCAAGGATTCTCATGGCTTCCTCAGGGTCGTGCTCAGCAACGAGCTCCAACGACTCCTTGAGGTTTGCGTACAACGCTGTGACATGCTTGCGTTCACCGGCCGGTAGGTCGTTCTCGGGGAGGGGTGGCGCCACTCCCCTCGCGTGCAGCGCCAAATCCGGCTCGGACACCACGCCGGACGTAGCCTCTGGCGTGGGTCTCACCGCCTTAGGTTTGCGCAGCTCTTCAGCAAGCAACACGGTTGCGGCGTCTGGCTCTACTGAGAGCTCCCGCTTCAACAGCGACACGACGTACTCGTAATGTTTCAGCGCATCTGCTCTGCGCCCGTTACCTGCGAGCGTTCGGATGCTGAGCCGGTGAGCATCTTCGCGAAAGTTGTTGATGGCGATTGCTCGGTTGGCAACTCTGAGCGCCTGCTCATGATTGCCCAACCGAAGCTCCTCATCGCCCAGCTTGATCATGGCATCGAGGGCCAACCCCTCGAGTCGTTCGCGCCGGACGCCCAGCCATTCGCTCCAAGCCTCTTCCACGATCGCGATGTCGGCCAGAAGGTGGCCCCGGTAGAGCCCGACGGCCGCTTTCAGAGCATCCCAGCTGCCGTCGGAGAGCAACGTCTCGAACCGTGCCACGTCGGAGCCGATCGCACCCGGCTTCAGCGAGATTGTTTCGCCGGTGCTGATCAGCGTGTCCTCGCCCAGGACTCGGCGCAACCGGGTAAGCGCCTGGCGGAGATTCTGCCGAGCCTGCGCCTCGAAGTGCGATCCCCACAGGAGAGCCATGAGATGGTCGCGGCTCTGCGGCTCGGGGGCGCTACAGGCTAGGAAGGCGAGTAGAGCCGCCAGCTTCTTGCTGGTCAGATCGATGGGACCATTGGGCCCGGCCAATTCGAACCGGCCGAGCAGCGAAAGCTCGAACGTCGGCGTCGGCACGCTATACCTGCCCCGTCGGGGACTTGGCGTCTATCACGCTCTCATTGCAGCCATTCTGCAATTTTCACGGCCACCCAAGCAAGATTCACGCTCAAGTCACGCCCCGCCGCCGCGCCAGGTCACGGCGACACGCTGAAATCGCTCCTTGAAGATTCACATCGGGAGCGATGGACCATGAAGTCATACCGGTCAGCCCTCGCAGCTCTGTCGATGGCGCTCGTGGTTGCGGCGCCGGGCGCGGCGCAACAGGCCTCAGTCATCTGGGATTCCGTGGCAACGGATCCGTGTTCAGAGCCCTACAGCTGCGTCGATGATCGCCTGCTGTCAGAAGCCGAAGCACAATCCAGCCGGGGGTATCCGGACCAGCCGTCACAATCACGGTTTGCCGATCTTCTGGCCAGCCTGCCGACAAAAGAGGCGGCCGATCCGCTACCCGCCGTCCGAAGCCCGCTGACATCTGAGTGATGGTCCATGGCTGCCATCGCGCGACGGCCTGGACGATGGACAATCGCCGCAGCGGCGGTCGTCATGCAGATCACCCTAGGCGCCGTTTACGCCTGGAGCGTGTTTCTGAAGCCAGTAATGGAGGCGTACGACGCTTCACGCGCCGAAGCCGGGGCAACGTTCACAATCGTTCTCGCGACGCTAGGCCTGACAGCGGCCTGTGGTGGCCGCGCTGAGTCCTGCCTCGGACCGCGGCGCGTCGCCACCATCGGTGGGGTGCTCTACGGCATCGGCGTCATAGGTGCGGGCTTTGCCCCGAACCTTGTTCTGCTGTGGCTTTCCTATGGCATCGTCGCAGGGATCGGACTCGGACTCTGCTATATCGTTCCCTTGGCGATGCTCCTCCGCTGGTTTCCAGATCGCAAAGGCTTCATCGCCGGCCTTGCCGTGTCCGGGTTCGGAGCAGGGGCCCTCCTCATCGGCCCGCTTGCCGCTACCTTCGTCGCCGCGATTGGCATCTCAAGTACGTTCGTGCTCCTTGGCACCTTGTTTCTCGTCTTCACCGTCGGCGCCGCCCAGTTCTTCCACGCCGCGCCGACTGACGACGCCGGCAAAGAGATGATCTATGCCAAGCTCGAGGCCAGACCGGCAGAGCTCAAGACGGCGCTGCGCGAGCCGATATGGTGGCTCCTCTGGATCATCATGGCCCTCAACGTCACCGCCGGAGCGGCGGTTCTTTCGATTGCCGCCCCCTTGGCGGAAGACTTCGCAGGGATCGATCCGGCCGCCGCGACGATCGCAGTCAGTGCCATCTCGTTTGCCAACGGCGCCGGGCGCCTCCTTTGGGGATCGATATCTGATCGCATCGGCCGGCCGCTCGCCTTTGCCGGCATCTTCGCGACCCAGTCTATTGCTTTCCTCGTCCTCCCACACATGACGACCCTCATTGGCGTCGCCGCCTGCATGGCATTCATCGGGCTCTGCTATGGTGGTGGATTCGGCACCATGCCCGCTTTCGTCGCGGACATCTTTGGCGCACGGAGCGGCACGATCTATGGCGCCCTATTGACCGCCTGGAGCGCTGGTGCCGTCGCCGGGCCGACACTCATGGGCGCCCTCGACTACCGATCGGGCCTTACCATCCTCTGCCTCATCGTCGCGATGGCCGTACTTCTCACGCCGTTAGCCGGACGATCCGCTGCCTGCAGGTCCGAGGAGCGCTTTCAGAGGTCCTATTGAAGTGAGTCGGCGGCAATTGAGACTGAGGGCGGTGCTTCGTACTAGCCCAACGCCCGCCGGTCAGCGACGCGGCGGGCGTATGTCTCCGGCCGGGATCAGAGCATGAAGCGGCCGCGCGCGTAAGGGCCTTTCTTGAGGGGAGACGTATCAAACACAGAACGCGTGACATCACCCCTTTACCGGCGCGACCGTCTTCCAGGCGCCGGCCGCCAGGGCGACCAGCGCCGCCAGAGGCGTCACCAGGGCATCGGGCGCCCCCATCGTCCACAGCGTGGCGCCGGTGATCGCGCACCACAGGACGGGCAGCACCATCAGCATCCACGGCACGGAGCCGGCCAGAAGCAGCACGCCCAGCGTCGCCACCGCTGTGGGATCGGGCGCGACCCCGAAGACTTCGGCCTCGGTCCAGGGCCGGCCGACGAGGCGCCCGATCGCCGGCTGCCCGCCCAGCGCGAAGAAGACAAGTCCCAAGCCGATCCGGTCGGCCGGGTGCGATCCGATGCCCAGCGCCGGCCGGCCACGCACCGCTCCCGTCATGATCAGCAGGGCTGCCTGGACCGCGAAGCCTGCCGCGAAATAGACCGCGGCCCAGTTGATGGTCGCGTAGCGCTCGAAATGGAAGGCCCAGGCGACGAAGGTCCAGCAAACGGCGAGAATTGCAAAGGCCGTGCGCGTCGCTGCCTTGCCGCCGCGGGCCACCAGCGCGACGATCGCGACGCCGAGTGCCATAGCCGCCAACTGCGCCGGCCAGATCGCCTCGTTGTAGAGCTCGAAGAGGCGGTAGTACGTCCGCGGTGCGAACAGCAGGAAGTCCGAGAGCGAATATGTCCACCATTCGGACATCGGCGCCTGGTCCTCCGCGAAAGCTGGCCGAGGATAACAGGCGCATCCGGGCGGCAATAGTCCGGCGGCTCCCTCCGTCTTGCGCCGGACGGAGCCGCCTGGGCACCGGTGGATAATTCAATTGAGAATGACTCGCATCAAGGCTAGGTTGCGCCGTTTCCATGCGCTCCCACAGCGGGAAGGACGTCGCGTTTACTGATGCCCGGCAACAAGGAAATGCTCCTGTCGGCCTTCGCCGAACAACGGCATACGCTCCTTCGTTTCCTGGCACGCAGGCTCGGCAACGCAACGCTGGCCGAGGATCTGACGCAGGAAACCTGGCTGCGCGCCGCCACGGTCGACGGTGCGGCGGCGATCGACAACCCGCGCAGTTATCTGTTCCGGATCGCCTCCAACCTCGCGCTCGATCATCAGCGCCATGCCGGCCAGCGCGTCGAGGTCGCGGTTCCGGATGAGGCGGCCGCCGCCATTCCCGATGCCCGGCCATCGCCCGAGATGGTCGCCTTGCATCGCAGCGAGCTGGATCGACTGCTGGGCGTCGTGCGCGGGCTGTCGCCGCGGTGCCGCGAGGTGTTCATTCTTGCCAAGTTCGAGGGGTTGACGTATCGCCAGATCGCCGGGCGGCTCGGCATCGCCCGCACCACGGTGGTGACGCATATGGTGACGGCGTTGGCTGCCCTGGAGCGGGAGATGGGCCCGCGAAAAAATTCCGACTGAGCCTCAATCTGTTTCCCGTTTCGTCCGTCCTAATCGATAGGCAGTCCAGCCTCGTTCTTCGTTGATGCGGCGCCGGCGAACCGGTGCATGGTCCATATCCGGCGTGCGGGGTGTCTGGGAGCCCGATGGAACAAGATCGCCAGGATCCTGCGATCGAAGATGCGTTGCGGTGGCTCGTCGTTTTGCGTGACGACGAGGCAACGAGCGCCGATCGGCAGGCATTTGCCGCATGGCTGTCGGCCAGCCCGGCGCACGCGACAGCGTGGGAGCGCGCGCAGGAGGCCTGGTCGCGCGCCGACATGGTGGGGCCGACGATCATGGCGGAACGGCATGGCATTGCGCCGCCGCCGGTCGCGTTCCCCGGCGCGATGAAAGTCCCGACCAGACGTGCATCGTTGCGGCTGGGTCGACGCGAATGGATGGGCGGCGCGGCGGCGGCCGGCGTCGTTGCCATGGTCGGCGGCTATGCGCTGACGCGGCCGGGCGCCTTTGCCGATTACCGGACCGGCACGGGCGAGCGCCGGACGATGACGCTCGCGGACGGCTCGACCGTAGAACTCGGCAGCGCCACCTCGCTTTCGGTCGGATTCGACGAAAGACACCGCCTTCTCCGCCTGCACGAGGGGGAGGCGTTTTTTTCCGTGGCGCCTGATGTCGATCGCCCGTTCATCGTGGCGGCGGCGAACGGGCAGATGGAGGCGCTCGGAACGGCGTTCAACGTCAAGCATCTGCGCGATGCGGTGTCGGTCTCCATCGTCGAGCATGCCGTTGCCGTCTCGGTGAATGGCGGCCGCGCCACAAGGCTGGCGCAGGGCCAGACGGTGAGATACGGACCGGGCGGTGTCGAGACTCCCGCGAAGGCCGATCTCGGGGCGGCCCTGTCGTGGCGCCGCGACCGGCTGGTATTCCACGACGCGCCATTGGGCGAGGTCGTGGCAGACCTGGAACGGTACCGGCGCGGTCGCGTCATCATCACCGATGCGCGGATTGGGGCGCTGCCGGTCACCGCCGTCATCGATGTCCGTCAGACCGATGCCGCCCTGCAGACGATTGCCGACACCCTGCAGGTGCGCGTGCGTCGGCTGACCGACCTGCTGGTGCTGATCTCGCCGGCCGCGTGACTCCCGCGACACGCCCTCCGCGGCGGCGGCGCAAACTTTTTCATTTCGCCCTCCTAACGATGCGCGGCTCGGCCGTCCTAAGGATAAGACGCAATTGCGTCTCATTCGCATTAGGGGGCGATCATGGCGCAGCGAACTGGCGGCAGTCGGCGGGAGACGCGAGGCGAGAACGGAGCAACGGCAGGGCATCGGCGCACCGTTCTCTCGACTCTGGCGATCGCCGGCGCGCTTTGCGGCATGACGAGCGCCGTCGCCGAGGCGCAGGAGACGTCCGCCGGGCCTTCGGCAGCAATCGGTGCGGAGGAAGCGCGGACCGTATCCCTGGTCCAGGCCGGGCCGGCCCGGCGGTTCGACATTCCCGCGCAGCCATTGATCTCGGCCCTGGTGACCTTCTCCGAGATGACCGAGCTGCAGCTCTTCTTCGATGCCACGATCGCCCGCGACCTCAAGGCGCCGGCAGTCGCCGGGACGATGACCGTGGAAGACGCCCTGCGCCGCCTGCTGGAAGGCTCCGGCCTGGCGTACCGATTCACGAATGCGTCGACGGTAACGTTGGAGAGGCGACCGCCGGCCGGCGAATCAGGTGCGGTCCGGCTCGAAACGGTGACGGTCGAGGGCCGGATCGGCACGCCGCCGCAGGCGACGATCGGCAATCTGCCGGAGGAGTATCCCGGCGGACAGGTGGCGCGGGGAAGCCGGATCGGCGTGCTCGGCAACAAGGGGTATATGGACACGCCGTTCAACGCGACAAGCTACACTGCCAAGACGATCGAGGACCAGCAGGCGCAGACCATCGGCGACGTGCTGGCAAATGATCCTTCCGTGCGCACGGTTTATCAGCGCGGCGCCAACACCGACGAGTTCATGATCCGTGGCTTCACCCTGTACAACCGGGAGGTCGGTTTCAACGGGCTGCACGGCATCGTCCCGTTCTCGTCCGTCGGGCTGGAGGGCATCGAGCGGGTCGAGGTGCTCAAGGGACCAAACGCGCTGCTGAACGGCATGGCGGTCAGCGGCTCGATCGGCGGCGGCATCAATCTCGTGCCGAAACGCGCGGGCACGGAGCCGCTGACGAGACTGACGACCTCCTATATCTCGGACAGCCAGCTTGGCGCGCATATCGATGTGGGCCGTCGGGTGTCCGGCAGCGACGACAGCTTCGGCGTGCGCGGGAATCTCGCCGCGCGCGGCGGTGATACATCGACCGACGACATGACGCAGGAATCGCGTCTCGGGACCCTGGGGCTCGACTACGCGCGCGACCGCGTCCGCCTGGATGCCGATGTCGGTTACCAGCGCCGGGATTCGAATGCGCCGCCCCAGTTGCTGTTCCCCGGAACGGTCGTGCCTGCGATCGGCGCGCCGGACGCCGGCACCAACTTTGCGCAGCCCTGGACCTATCTCGACACGCAGGAATTCCTGGGCGTTGTCCGGGGAGAGCTGGACGTGACGTCGGAGATCACGCTGTTTGCCGCCTTCGGTGCGCGCTATGGCGAGTACGACAGCCTGCAGTCCAACTGGACGGTGCAGAACAGCCAGGGCCTGATCCGTTCCAATCCGTTCTACAATTTCTCCGAATACGAGGCGCGGTCCGCAGAGGCGGGCGTGCGGGCGCGGGTGCAGACGGGGCCGGTCGACCATCAACTCACCCTCGCGGCAAGCACTGTCGACATGGACACCTATATGTTCACGGCCGCGCTGCCACCCGCCATCTTCTCCAACCTCTACAGGCCGGTCGCGTCGGCCCAGCCAGTGGTCCCCTCATTCGGCAATACGCCGCTCTCGAACACGGTCACCCTCACGAGCTTCGCGGTGGCCGATACGCTGTCGATCCTGGACGAGCGCGTGCAGCTCACCCTGGGCGTCCGCGAACAGCGGGTGGAGACGTCGAACTACAACCAGACGACCGGGGCGCTGACGTCGAGCTACGACAAGTCCGAGTTGACGCCGGCGTTGGGGCTTGTCGTCAAGCCGCTGCACTATCTTTCCCTGTACGCCAACTATATCGAAGGGCTGAGCCAGGGGCCGACGGCCCCGAACAGCGCGGTCAATGCGGGTGAAGTGTTCCCGCCCTTCGTTTCCGAGCAGTACGAGGTCGGCGCGAAGCTCGATCTGGGGCGGTTCGGCGTGACGCTCAGCGCGTTCCAGATCGACCAGCCGAGCAGCTTCACCAATCCGACGACGCTGCGATTCGAGGTCGACGGCAATCAGCGCCACCGCGGATTGGAGCTGATGACGTTCGGCGAGGTTGCGGACGGCGTACGCTTGCTGGGCGGCGTTGCCTATACGCATGCCGAGCTGACGAAAACGGCCGGCGGCGTCAATGACGGCAAAACGGGCATCGGCGTGCCGGAGATCCAGGCGAACCTCGGCGCCGAATGGGACACGCCGTTCCTGCCGGGAATGACATTGGCCGGACGTGCGATCTACACCGATTCACAGTATGTGAACGCCGCCAACACCCAGAAGATTCCCGACTGGATCCGGTTCGACGCCGGCGTCCGCTATGCTTTCTCCGCCCATGGCACGCCGATCACGGTGCGCTTCAACGTCGAAAACGTGCTCGACGATGGCTATTGGGCCTCGTCGTCGCGTGGCGGCTACCAGGCCGGGGCGCCCCGCACGTTCCTGTTGTCGACGTCGTTCGACTTCTGAGAGGGATGATCGACGGGCGAAGGCCGGGCTCGGCCGCCGCGGCGGCTCCGCCGCAGAAGAGCGCGGCCGTGCCGGCTCGCCCGTGGCTTCGACAGGCGCTGGTACTGTCGCATCGCTGGTGCGGGCTGGCGCTTGCCGGGTTCCTGTTCGTCGCCGGACTGACCGGCAGTATCATCGCCTTCGACCACGAGCTCGATACCTGGCTGAATCCCGAATTGCTGCGTGTGGACAGCCGCGGTCCCGCGCTGTCGCCGGCGGTGTTGGCCGCGCGCGTGGAGGCGGCCGAACCGAACGCGCGCGTCACGGTGGTGCCGCTCAATCTGCAAACCGGCGAAGCGGCGCGGCTCGGCGTGCGCGCGCGAATCGACCCCGCGACAGGCAAACCCTTCCGCCTCGGCTACAACCACATCTTTGCCGATCCGGTCACCGGCGCGGTGCTCGGCCGCCGCGACACGCGCGCGTGCTGCGATCGCACGAACATCATCCCTTTCATCTACAGCTTCCACTATTCGCTGAGCCTCGGCACCTGGGGCATCTGGCTGATGGGTGGCGTCGCGCTGGTATGGACGGTCGACAGCCTTGTTGCCCTTGCGCTGACTTTTCCGCGCGGTCGTCCCTTCTTCGCAAAATGGCGGTCCGCCTGGCAGGTGAAGACCGGAAGCGGCGCGTTCCGCGTCAATTTCGACCTGCATCGCGCCGGCGGATTGTGGCTGTGGGGATTGATCGTGCTGCTCGCGGTGACGAGCATCTATCTCAATCTGCGCAGCGAGCTGTTCCGTCCCGTCGTGGAACTGTTCTCGCCGGTGACGCCGTCGATCTTCGAGCAGCGCAAGCCCGTTCCGGCGGCAGCCCAGAATCCGCGGCTCACGTTCGACGACGCCCTTGCGCTGGGCCGCGCGGAGGCGATCCGCCGCGGCTGGCGCGACCAGCCGGGCAGCCTGATCTACAGCGCGTGGGACATGTACATCGTCGTCTTTCGGCCCTCGCAGTCCGAGCGCGGCAGCGGCCTTGGCGCGCCCTCGCTTTATTTCGATGCGGCCGACGGGCGCCTGCTCGCAGCGTCCGTTCCCGGCGAGGGAACAGCGGGCGATCTCATCATGGACCTGCAGTTGCCGATCCACTCCGGAGAGATCGTCGGCCTTGCCGGCCGCATTGCCGTCTGCATCGCCGGTATCGTCATTGCGGTTCTGTCGGTCACGGGCGTGATCATCTGGTGGAAGAAGCGCCAGGGACGGATACGGCGAAAGCGCGTGCGAACCGGCGCGTGGCCCGATCGACCTGTTTAGAGGTCCGTCACGTGCGCCGCGATGCGGCGGCGCATGGCATCGTCCGGCAGCGGCTCCGCGGCGGCGGCCATGTTTTCGCGCACATGCGCGACGCTGGTGGTCGCCGGGATGGCGCAGGTGACGGCCGGATGAGAGACGATGAATTTGAGGACGACCTGCGCCCAGGTCGTGCAGCGGATCTCCGCGGCCCAGTCGGGGAGGGGGTGGCGCGAAAGTCTCCTGGTCAGTGCGCCTTCCTGGAACGGGCGGTTGACGATCACCGCGATGCCGCGCTCATGCGCCAGAGGCAGGATGCGCGCCTCCACCTCGCGGTCGACGGGGTTGTAGCTGATCTGCACGAAGTCGAGCTTCTCGCGACGCATCACCTCCTCGAAGTCGCGGTGGCGCCGTCCTTCGGATGTCGTGATGCCGACATAGCGAAGCTGTCCGTTCGCCTTCATCGCCTGCAGCGTCGGCAGGTGCTCCTGCCACGACAGCAGGTTATGGACCTGCATCAGGTCGAAACGCGGCACGTTCCAGAGCTGGCGCGACTTCTCCATCTGGGCGGGCCCGCGCGAGCCGCCGCTGATCCAGACCTTCTCCGCGGAGAAGAGCGCGGCCGGCTTGCCCAGCTTGGCGAGCCCGTAGCCGATGACGTCCTGCGAAGACCCGTACATCGGCGAGGAATCGATCATCCCGCCGCCGGCTTCGAAGAAGGCGCGCATCACCGCGGCGCTGGCCTCGCGCGCGACCGTATCGTTGCCGACATTGAAGGTGATCCAGGTGCCCAGCCCCACCACCGGAATCGCCTCGCCGCTCGACGGGATCGTCCTGGCGAGCGGAGCGCGCGGCTGTGCCGGAACCGTGCGGGGCGCGAGGGCGGCAGCCGCGCAGGCGGCGGCCATACCGCCAAGCATCGTGCGCCGGTGCAGCAGCCTCGATCCCTGCATCTCGCCCTCCTTTAGTCCGGTCGGGCGCGGCGAGAAGCAGGATCGCGCCGCGCGAACGTCCACGTTAACATGCCCTCAGGGTGTGTGCCGACCTGCATCCGCGACGGCACGCCGATCAGGCTGCGGTGTTCGGCCATGGAATTCTCTTTCGACTGGGTCGGCGATCCGACCGCCTGGCTTGGCCTCGCCACGCTGGTCGCGCTGGAGATCGTTCTCGGCATCGACAACCTGATCTTCATCGCCATCGTGGCCGACAAGCTGCCGCCCGGACAGCGCGACCGCGCGCGCATCATCGGATTGTCGCTGGCGCTGTTCATGCGCCTGGCGCTGCTCGCCAGCATCTCGTGGCTCACCTCGCTGACGCAGCCGCTGATCGCGCCGTTCGGCTTCGACCTGTCGGGCCGCGACATGATCCTGATGGCCGGCGGCCTGTTCCTGCTGTTCAAGGCGACGACCGAGCTGCACGAGCGCCTGGAAGGCGCGCGTCACGACCGGACCGGCCCGTCGATCCAGGCGGGATTCTGGGCCACGGTCCTGCAGATCGTCGTGCTCGACGCGGTGTTCTCGATCGACTCGGTGATCACGGCCGTCGGCATGGTCAACGAGCTGGCGATGATGATGTCGGCGGTCGTCGTCGCGGTCATCGTCATGATGCTCGCCAGCGGGCCGCTGATGCGCTTCGTCAGCGCGCATCCGACCGTGGTCGTGCTGTGCCTCGGCTTCCTGCTGATGATCGGGTTCAGCCTGGTCCTCGACGGGTTCCACATCCATGTGCCGAAGGCCTATCTCTACGCGGCCATCGGCTTCTCGGTGATGATCGAGGCGCTCAACCAAGTCGGGCAGCGCAACCGCCGCAAGGCGGCGCAGGGCCGCAACCTGCGCGCCCGCACGGCGGACGCGGTGCTGCGCCTGCTGGGCGCGGGCCGGAGTGGAGAGCCGATGGTGGAGGACGAGATGGCGGCGCTCGCCGCCACCGCCGGCAGCAGCGCGGTCTTCACGCCTGTCGAGAAGGAGATGGTGCGCAGCGTGTTCGATCTTGCCGAGCGTCCGGTGCGCTCGCTGATGACGCCGCGGCACGAGGTGGTCTGGGTCGACGTGACGGCGAAGCCGGAGCAGATCCGCGAGCGCGTCCTTGCCACGCACCGCTCCCGCTATCCGCTCGCGCGCCGCAGCCTCGACAACCTGGTCGGCGTCGCGCGCGCGCAGCAGATCCTGCGCGACGTGCTGGAAAGACAGGAGATCGGCGGCAAGACGTGCGAGGGCCAGCCGGTGATCGTGCATGACCGCGTGAACGCGCTGCAGCTCCTCGAGCGCTTCCGGCGCGAGCGCAACCATTTCGCCGTCGTGGTCGACGAGTTCGGCCGCGTCATGGGAGTCGTGACGCCGGCCGACGTGCTGGGCGTGATTGCCGGCGTGCCGCCCGACTCTAGCGACGTGCGGCTGGACGGCGAGACGGCGAAGGCCGGCCGCTAGCGGGACGGGCGACGTGCGCCCGTCCCCGCGGCGGCGTTACAGGCGCTTGGAGGCGGAGACCAGGTCCCAGAACTTGACCGTCTGGTTGCGGATCCAGGGCTTCGTCAGCCCGCCATTTTCCTTCGAGTGCTTCTCCTGGAGATGCTGGTCGAAGGCCGCGCGGTCGCTATATATCTCGTAGAGGAGGAACCGGTTCGGATCGTCCGGGCTCGCGGACACATCGAACAGCAGGCATCCTTCCTCGCGCTCGACCGAAATCCGCGCCTGTTTCTGGATGACGGCCCTGTAGTCCTCCCGATGCTTCGGGTCGATCTCCACCTCGACGGTCAAGACATACATCGTGCGAATTCCTCCCCTGCTTCGTTTCAGAGCGGCTTGTAGGCGACGGCCTCGATCTCCAGCCGCGTGTCGATCACCAGCTCGCTGCGCACGGTCGAGCGCGCCGGCGGGTCCTGCGGGAAGTACTCGCGGTAGATCTTGTTGAAGCCCGGGAAATCACGCGGATCGGCGATCCACACCGTTACCTTGACGACGTCGGACAGCGCGGCACCGGCCAGCGCCAGGACGTTCTTGAGGCGCTCCAGCGTCGCGCGCGTCTGGGTCTCAATATTCCCCTGGATAACCTCGCCCTTGTCGTCGAGCGGCATCTGGCCCGACGCGAACACGAAGTCGCCGGCCCGGACGGCTGCCGAGATCGGCAGGCCCGGCGCGCTGCCGAAGCATTGCTTCTTTGCCACTTTCTTTTCCTTTCCTCTCAGGTTGATGTCATGCGGATGCCAGCGCCGCCGCTCGGGCGCACAGTGCGGCGGGATCGGGCATGGCGAACGACCGCGCCATCTCGAAGGCGCGGCACGCGTTCAGGACGCGCGAGTCGGCATGTTTCGGCCCGACGATCTGAAGGCCCGCCGGCAGGCCGTTGGACAGCAGGCCGCACGGAACCGATGCGGCCGGCTGCTGCGTCAGGTTGAACGGGTAGGTGAACGGGTTCCAGACCAGCCAGTTGGGCACGCGATCGGTGGGTTCAGGCGTATCGCGACCGACCGGGAAAGCGGCGATCGGCAGGGTCGGTGTCAGCAGCAGATCGTAGGTGTCGAAGAAACGCTGGGCGGCGATGCCCAGCCGCTCCCGGGCCGCGACCGCATCAAGGTACTCGGCGATCGTGACGCGCCGTCCCGCCAGCACGACGTCGCGCAGGCCCGGATCGAGCAGGGCGATCTGGCTGTCGTTCCACGGCCGCGCGGCCTGCGCGAACGCCGCGAGGAACAAGGTGCGGAAGATCTCGACCGGCTCGGGAAAAATCTGGTCGACCCGGTCGACCCAGGCGCCGAGCTCCTCGAACACGCGGGCGGCGGCCTCGACGAGCCTGGCGATCTCCGGATCGACCTGCGCGTAGCCCAGGGTAGGCGAGAACGCGATGCGGCGCCCGTGGATGGGCGCATCGAGGCCGGCCGTATAGTCCCGCCCCGCGGCCGGCAGCGCGTTCCAGTCGCGCAAATCCGGCTGGGCGATGACGTTGAGCATGAGCGCCGCATCGGTGACGCTGCGCGCCATCGGCCCGATATGGGAGAGCGTGCCGACCGGGCTCGGCGGATAGGCCGATACCGTTCCGTAGGTCGGCTTGATGCCGAAGACGCCGCAGAAGCTTGCCGGAATCCGGATCGATCCGCCGCCGTCGCTGCCGGTGGCAAGCGTGGCGAGGCCGGCGGCCAGCCCTGCGGCCGCGCCGGCGCTGCTGGCACCCGGCGTGCGCGTCAGGTCCCAGGGATTGCGCGTGATGCCGGTGCCGGGGCTGTCGCCTGCGCCCTTCCACGCGAACTCCGACACCGTCGTCTTGCCGAGGATGACCGCGCCGCTGGCGCGCAGCCGCGCCGCGACCGGCGCGTCCTCGGTTCCGGGATCGGGCGGAATGACCCGCGTGCCGCGCCCGGTCGGCAGGCCGCGCGTCAGGACCAGGTCCTTGATCGATACGGGCACGCCGTCGAGCGGCCCGAGCGGCGCATTCTGAGTCCACCGGCGCTCGGAGTCGCGCGCCATCGCGCGCGCCGCTTCGGCATCGAGGGCCGCATAGGTGTTGAGGGCGGGCTCGAGCGCCTCGATGCGGCGCAGGACCGCTTCGGTCGCTTCCACCGGCGACAGTTCGCGGCGTCGATACAGCCGGACGAGCTCGTGCGCGCCGAGGTCTGCGGTGTCTGTCATGGCGCTCGGCTCGGCAACATCGCGATTCCGGGAAAACAGGATTGGACAGGGTGCGAGAAACGGGATTAATAATATTATAACTTAAATTCAACGCAACCGTCCGGAGTAGGGGAGGCGATCATGGGCAACCGGGTATGGGCGCTTGGGACTTGCGCCGTGGCGTTGGCATGGGGGCTGGCTTCGGCGCCGCTGGCCGCGCAGACGTTCGAGATCAAGGTCTCGCACGCCGCGAATACGAAGCATCCGATCCACAAGGCCTTGGAGAGGTTCGAGCAGCTCGCGGAGCAGCGCTCCAACGGGCGCCTCGACGTGAAGATCTTCCATTCGGGGCAGCTTGCCGGTCAGCGCGAGGGCGTCGAGGGCTTGCAGCTCGGCACGATCGAGATCGTCGCCATCCCGAACGGCGTCGCCGCCGGCTTCGATCCGGCCTTCATGCTCCTCGACATCCCGTTCCAGTTCAACGACATCGAGCATGCGCGCCGGACCATCGATGCGGCCGGCGAGAAGCTGATCTTCGCCGATCTCGCGAAGTCGAACCTGGTGGGACTCGCGATCTGGGAGCAGGGCTATCGCAACCTCGGCACGACGAAGCGGCCGGTGAACTCGGTCGAGGACGTGCGCGACCTGAAGATCCGCACGATGGAGGCGCCGCTGCACGTCGCCGCGTGGCGCGCGCTCGGCGCCAACCCGACGCCGATGGGCTGGGCGCAGGTGTTCACGTCGCTGCAGCAGGGCGTGGTGGACGGCGTCGAGATCCCGAGCTACCTGTTCACGCAGACCGGCGTGCACGAGGTGATCGGCCAGGTCATCCTGACCCACCACGTCTACGACTCGGTCATCGTCCTTGGCAGCAAGCGGCGCTTCGACCGCATGCCGGAGGACCTGCGCAAGATCGTGCACGACACGATGCGCGAGCTGACGCCGGAGGAAAGGAACCTGAACCAGGCCGATGTCGACGAGGCGGAGAAGAAGCTGCCCGAGCTCGGCGTCAAGGTGGTCAAGCTGGACGCGGCGCAGATGAAGAAGTTCCAGGACGTGGCACAGCCGCCGGTGCTGGCGCAGGTGCGTGCCAAGGTCGGTGCCAAGGTCGACGCCTGGCTGAAGGCGACGGCGGACGCGCGCTGAGCGCCCGCGGAGGGGCGGATGCATGGGGCGGGCGGCGGTCTGGATCGAACGCTTGATCGACGCGGTCGTGGCGGCCGGCATGCTGATCATTGCCGGCCTCGTCTTCTGGCAGTTCTTCTCGCGCTTTGTCCTCAACTTCTCCCTGTCCTGGTCGGAGGAGGTCGCGACCTTCGTCATGATCTGGGCCGGCATGCTCGGGCTGGTCAGCTACCTGCGCCACGGCTCGCTGATCGGTTTCGACCTCCTGACGCAGTCTGACGATCCGGCGGTGCGGAAGGGCGCCGCCCTCATCTCCCAGACCGCGACCGCGCTGTTCATGCTGGTCATGGTTTGGGTCGGCCTCGAGATGTCGGTCTTCAGCGACGCGACAGGCGTGTCGTCCGCGGCCGAGATTCCGCTGAACTGGCTCTACACCATCTATTGGATCACCGGCGCGGGTGTCCTGATCCGCATGCTCGTCCGGCTGGCCAAAACAAATCCGACATGAGCATCGAGTTCGCGCTCCTGATCGGGCTGTTCGTTGTCCTTCTCGCAGCCGGCACGCCGATTGCGGTGACGATCGGCCTGCCATCGGTCATCTACGTGCTGCTGAACGACTGGCCGGCCACCCTGATCATGCAGCGCATGTTCAACGGCATGGACCAGTTCCTGCTGCTGGCCGTGCCGCTGTTCATGCTGGCGGGCGAGATCATGAACGCGGGCGGGCTCACCACGCGCCTCATCAACCTTTCGCAGGCCTTCGTCGGCCATATCCGCGGCTCGCTGGCGCTGGTCAACCTCAGCACGAACATGCTGATGGCCGGCATCTCCGGCTCGGCGATGGCCGACGCATCCGCCATCGGCGCCCTGCTCATTCCCAAGATGGCAGAACGCGGCTACACGCGCGCCTTCGCCGCCGCCGTCACCGCGGCCGGCTCGATCGTCGGGCCGATCATTCCGCCGAGCGTCGTGTTCATTCTTTACGCCGTGCTGGCAGAGGCGTCGGTCATCGATCTGTTCATCGCCGGCATCGCACCGGGCGCCCTTATCATCCTGATGCAGATGCTGCTGGTGCGCTACCTCGCCGGCCGGCGCAACTTCCCGGTGGAGGGGCGGTTCGAGCTCCGCACCGCCGGACGGGCGACGTTCCAGGCGCTGCCGGTGCTGGTCCTGCCGGTCATCATCGTCGGCGGCATCCGCAGCGGCATCTTCACCCCGACCGAGGGCGCCGCGGCCGCCGTTGTCTACGGGCTGCTGCTCGGCTTCGCGCTGCGCCAGCTCCGGCTGGCGGAGGTGGGCAGGTCGGCGCTGAGCGTCGGACAGGGCATCGGCGAGATCCTGTTGATGATCGGCGCCGCCAACATCCTCTCCTTCATCCTGGTGGCCGAACAGGTACCGCAGAAGATGGCGGCGGCGGTGCTGTCGCTGACCACGGACCCCGCGCTGATCATCCTGATCATCAATGCGCTGCTGCTGGTCGTCGGCATGTTCCTCGACGGTTTCGCGGCGCTGATCATCTTCGTGCCGATCCTGCTGCCGCTGGCGAAGGCGGCCGGCTACGACCCCGTCCATTTCGGCGTGATCATCGTGACGAACATCATGATCGGCATCATCACGCCGCCGGTCGGGCTGTGCCTGTTCATCACCTCGAAGATCGCCAACATCCCGTTCAACCACGCGGCGCGGGAGATCATGCCGTTCATCGTCGTGGCGATCGCGGCGCTGATGCTGATCACCTACATCCCGGCGATCTCGCTGACCCTGCCCAACCTGTTCCGCTAAGCGTCGTCAGGCCATGGTGGAGCGGATCAGCCCGCCATCGACGCGGATCGCGCCGCCGGTGACGTAGCCGCCCTGGCGGCTGGCCAGGAACAGCGCGGCGCCGGCGAACTCCTCGACGTCGCCCTCGCGGCCGGCGGCGATGGTGGCGAGGGCCTGCCGGTGCACGTCGTCGACGGTCGTGCCCATCCGCTTGGCGGCGGCCGCCTCCAGCTCCGCGACGCGGTCGGTGGAGATGCGGCCCGGGATCAGCGTGTTGACCGTGACGCCCGCTGCGGCGACCTCGGCGGACAGGGTCTTGAGCCAGTTGGTCAGCGCCGCGCGCAGCGTGTTCGACAGCGCCATCTCCGGGATCGGCTGCGGCACGCTCGACGCCGTGATCGCGATCACGCGGCCCCAGTTCCGCTCGACCATGCCGGGCACCACAAGGCGCACGACGCGCATCGGCGCCAGGACCATGGAGGCGAAGTAGCGCCGCCACAGCGCGTCGTCGACCTCCAGCGCGCGGCCCATCGGCGGCCCGCCGGAGTTGGCCAGCACGATGTCGATCGGCCCGAGCGCGGCCGTCGCGGCGTCGACCAGCGCGTCGGCTTTCTCCGGCTGGTCGAGGTCGCAGCACAGGCCTTCGACCGGTGCCTTCGCCGTTTGCCGGAGCTGCGCCAGCGCACGATCCAGCCGATCCTTGTCGCGGCCGCAGACGAAGATGCCGACGCCCTCGGCGGTCAAGGCGCGCGCGATGCCGAAGCCGAGGCCGCGGCTGCTGGCAAGGAGCAGAGCAGACTTGCCCGCGAGGCCGAGATTCATCAGCGCCGCGCTCTGCCGCGGCGCGGCGTCGGGTCATCCTGGCGCACACAGGCCGCCATGGCGTCGGCGGCCGCCATCGGGTTACGGGCCCTGATCGCTTCGTACACCGCCTGATGCAGCGGCAGCGCCATGCGGGTGGCGTCGCGGATCTTGGTCGAGCGGTCGAAGGCGTGCAGCAGCGCGACCTTGATCGCCTGGCTGAGCTGCGCCATGCCCTCGTTGTGCGAGGCCTGCAGCACCGCGGTGTGGAACGCGACGTCGGCTTCCAGGAAGCCGTCTTTCTCGGCGACGTTGCCGGCCATCTGCGCGCAGGCCTGGCGGATGCGCTCGATGTCTTCCGCGGTCGCGCGCTGCGCCGCGAGCCGCGCGGCGGCCGGCTCGATGACCTGACGCAGCTCGATCAGGTCCTGCACGACCTGGCCGTGGCCACCGGCGATGAGCCAGCGCAGCACGTCGTCGTCGAACAGGTGCCACGTTGCGCGCTGCCGGACGATGGTGCCGCGCTTCGTCCGTGTCTCCACCAGTCCCTTGGCCGCCAGCATGCGGACCGCGTCGCGCACGACCGTGCGGCTGACCCGATACGTCGCGGCGAGCTCTTCTTCGCGCGGCAGGGTGGCGCCTTCGGCCACCCGCCCGCCGACGATGTCGCGGCCGAGCCGGTCCAGCATGTCGCCCGACAGCGACCGGGAGGAGAAAGAGGGCTCGTCGAGGAGCGCTTCGTAAGCGTGGGGGCGCATGGCATCAAATCCCGGGGGAATTCGTACTTTTATATGATCAAACCGCCCATGACAACCGAAGCGGGCGGGACCCGGTTTCGCCTGCCCGCGGCGCCGATAGCGCCACGACGCTGGCTGACCCCTCTGCACGGGCGGTAAATCGCCGGAACCCATTCGGGCCGTGCTCGTTCTTCCGGCACCCAACGCAGAGGAGGACAGCAATGGCAGAAGTGGAACGCCGCGAAACCTCGGACCTGATCTCGTCGGAGAAGGTCGAGGGCACGTCGGTGATGAACCGGCAGGGCGAGAAGATCGGGTCGATCGAGAGCGTGATGATCGAGAAGCGCAGCGGCAAGGTCGCCTATGCGGTGATGTCGTTCGGCGGCTTCCTCGGCATCGGCGACCAGCATCATCCGGTGCCGTGGGGCGCGCTCAAGTACGACACCAGTCTCGGCGGCTACGTGATCGACGCGGACAAGACCCGGCTGCAGGGCGCGCCGACCTATTCCGATCAGGTTCCGAACTGGGAAGACCGCGCATGGGGCACGCGCGTGCACCAGTATTACGGTACGCGGCCCTACTGGGAGTGACGCGGCGGCAGGCTAGTTGAGCGGGGCCGCGTTGCGCCGCTGCGCCTGCGCGTCGATGGCGGCGAGCAGGCTGGCCAGGTGGCCGCTATAGGCATTCGCGGCATCGCGCTCGTCCTGAGGCAGGTCTCCGTCGTCGGAAACGGCGTCGGAGGCCTGTTTCATTTCCGCGGCGATCGATTCCGCGAGGCGCAGGGCCGGAAGGTCCAGTTCGGGGCCGCGCCCGTAGACGATGTGCTTCAGCGCTTCGAGCGATTCGGCCCGCTCCATCGCCTTTCCGGCACTGGGTGCCGAGCAGACCACGTCGCCGTCGACGGCAACGGTCCAGCCGCGGCCGAGCCTCGCGATGACATAGTGCGTACCGGTGCGGCCGCGCCCGCCCGTCGTCGTATCGTTCCAGCCGATCAGGTCCATGGGTCACCCATGCCTGGTTGCGCTGCCCGAAAGCATGCGCCGGCATGGTTAACGAGTGGTTATAGCCAAGCTTCGGAAACGGCGGGCCGTCAGACTGCGACGTTGTCGATCAGTCGCGTCTTGCCGAGCCAGGCGGCGGCGGCGATCCGTGTGCTGCCGGTCGCCCGGGCGACAGGGGACAGAGCCTCCGCGTCGACGACCTCGAGGTAGTCGACCGGCTCGAAACCCGCCGCGCGCAGGTCCGCCGTTCCGCGGGCAATGACCTGCGCCGCATCCGCGCCGCCGCGCAGGTCGCGGGCCGCCTGGGTCAGCACGCGGTAGAGCATGGTCGCGCGACCGCGCTCCTCGGTCGTCAGGTAGACGTTGCGCGAGGACATGGCGAGGCCGTCCGCCTCGCGCACCGTCGGCACGCCGACGATGGCGACGGAGATGTCGAGGTCGCGCGCCATGCGGCGGATGACCTGGAGTTGCTGCCAGTCCTTCTCGCCGAAGAAGGCCGCATCGGCGCCGGCCTGGTTCAGGAGCTTGCTGACCACCGTGGCGACGCCGGCGAAATGGCCGGGCCGGAACGGGCCGCACAATCCGTCGGTGAGGCCCGCGACCGTCACCGTCGTCGCGAAGCCGGCGGGATACATCTCCGCCACGTCGGGGTTGAACACCATGTCGACGTCGAGCGGCGCGAGTTTAGCGGCATCGCCCGCGAGGTCGCGCGGATAGCGATCGAAGTCCGAGTTCGGGCCGAACTGCGTCGGGTTGACGAAGATCGACACGATCGTGCGCCGGCATTGCGCCTGCGCGGCGCGCACCAGCGACAGATGCCCGTCATGCAGGGCTCCCATGGTCGGCACCAGGCCGACGCGTTCGCCGGCCGCGTGCCAGCCGGCGACGGTGGCGCGCATGTCGGCAACTGTCCTGACGATCCGCGGTTTCATCGCGCCCTACATAAGGGGAGCGCCGGCAAAAGCCAACGCCGCCGGATGCCGGCTTGCCATGCGGCGGAAGCCGATGATTAACCTCGCCCGTGCGAGGATCGGGGAGACAGGCGGAGGACGGGACAATTTTTCTAAAGCCACCGCGATCGTCGAAAAGCGTTCTCGTGCCGCGCCGCGCGGTGTTGCGGGCGGCCGCCGGCCTTGCCGTGGCGGTCGCGGCGCCCGCGGTCGTCCGGAATGCCTGGGGCCAGCTCCGGTTCGATGCGAACCCGTTCTCGCTCGGCGTCGCGTCGGGCTATCCCGCCGCCGACGGGGTCGTGCTGTGGACGCGGCTGGCGCCCGATCCCCTCAACGGTGGCGGCATGCCGCCCGAAAAAGTGCCCGTCGAATGGCAGATCGCCACGGACGCGCGCATGGAGAAAGTGGTCCAGCGCGGCGTCGCCATCGCCGATCCCGGCTGGGCGCACAGCGTGCATATCGAAGTGTCGGGCCTCGATCCGGGGCGCTGGTACTGGTACCGGTTCCGCGCCGGCGCCGAGGTCAGCACGGTCGGCCGCACCCGCACCGCGCCGGCGATGGGGGCGCCGCTCGACCGCCTGCGTTTCGCCTATGCCTCGTGCCAGCAATACGAGCACGGCTACTACACCGCCTACCGCCACATGGCGGAGGAGGATATCGACCTCGTCGTCCATCTCGGCGACTACATCTACGAGGTGACGTGGGGCCGCAATCTCGTGCGCAGCCACAACGCGCCTGAATGCGCGACGCTCGCCGACTACCGCAACCGATACGCGCTGTACAAGGGCGACGCCGATCTTCAGTCGGCACATGCCGCGTTTCCGTGGCTGTCGATCTGGGACGACCACGAGGTCGACAACGACTATGCGTCCGACCGGTCGGAGCAGCGCGACGATCCCGCGGCCTTCCTCGCGCGTCGCGCCGCGGGCTACCAGGCGTTTTACGAGCACATGCCGCTGCCGCACCGCATGGCGCCGGACGGCCCGGTCATGCGGATCTACGATCGTGCCGCCTTCGGCAATCTCGCGTCGTTCAACCTGCTCGACGACCGACAGTATCGCTCGCACCAGGTCTGCCCGCGCGAGGGGCGCGGCGGCGCCAATTTCGTGGAGCACTGCCCTGAGCGAACCGATCCCCACCTCTCGCTGCTGGGCTGGCAGCAGGAGCGCTGGCTGACGGACGGGCTCGCGCGCTCGTCCGCGCGCTGGAACCTGATCGCGCAGCAGACCCTGATGGCGCAGATTGACCGTCGCCCGGGCCCGGGCGCGGTGCACTGGACGGACAACTGGGACGGCTATCCCGCGGCGCGGGCGCGGCTGCTGGATTTCATCGCCGAGCGGCGCATCGCCAATCCGGTGGTCATCGGCGGCGATGTGCATGCCTTCTGGGTCACGGACCTCAAGACGGATTTCGACAATGCGAAGGCGCCGGCGGTGGCGACCGAGTTCGTCGGCACGTCGATCACATCGCAGGCGCCGGCGCAGGAGCGGTTCGAGGCGATGCTGCCGGAGAACCCGCATATCCGCTTCGTCAACAGCGCACACCGCGGCTATGTCCGCATGACATTGACGCCGGAGCGGTGCACGGCGGATCTGCGCACGGTGAGCACGGTCCGCAAGCCGGACGCGAAGATACGCACGCTCGCATCGTTCGTGGTGGAAGACGGCAAAGCAGGCGCCGTCCCGGCGTGATCTATCGCGGCAGCCGCACGCTGCCGTCGGCCTCGATCCTGAAATCCGGATTCCAGGCGACTTCCCAGACATGCCCGTCGGGATCGGCGAAGTAGCCGGTGTAGCCGCCCCAGAACGCGTCCTGGCCTTTCTTCACGATGCGCGCGCCGGCGCGCTCGGCTGTGGCCAGCGCTGCATCGACGTCTTCCTTGCGTCGTGTGTTGTGGGCGAGGGCCATGCCGCGGAAACCGCTTCCGTCATCCGGCAGGCCCGCATCGTCAGCAAGGTCTTTGCGTCCCCAAAGCGCAAGCACGATGCCGCCCATCTGGAAGAACGCGACGCTGTCATTGCCATAGGAAGAGGCTTTCCAGCCGAGCGCCTCGTAGAAGGCGCGGCTCCGCGCGAGATCCGCGACGCCGAGCGTGATCAGGCTGACCCGCTGCTCCATGGCGATTCCCTCCGCCAGAAATGCCAACGCCGCGAACCGGAGGCTCGCGGCGTCAACGAACGTCTGTACTCATGAGCGGCGCCTCCTGGAAGGGGGCACCGGACGGGGGCTGCTCAGCCCTCGCGCTCGGCGCGCTTGCGCTGCAGCTTGCGGAAGCGGCGGATCGCCTCGGCCTTTTCACGGGCCTTCTTTTCCGACGGCTTCTCGAAGTGCCGGCGCAGCTTCATCTCACGGAACACACCCTCACGCTGCATCTTCTTCTTGAGCGCGCGCAGGGCCTGGTCCACGTTATTGTCGCGTACGATGACTTGCACGGTTTGACCGCTCTCCTTTCCTTGCGATTCGATTTGGGTTCAAGCTTCGGCGCGCCAGGTGGACGAGAATCCCCCCGGAGCCGAAGCGGGGGCTTATAACACAGGGACTTAAGGCTGGGAAGGCCGATCGGAGCGGCGGTTTTCCGGGCTTTTCCCACGGGTCACGGGGGCCCATATCTAGCCTATGCCGATTCTGAAGATCGCACGGATGGGGCATCCCGTCCTCCGCGCCAAGGCCGCCCAGGTGCCCGACCCGACCGCCCCGGAGATCAGGCGGCTGGCTGCGGACATGATCGAGACCATGGAGGACGCGATCGGCGCCGGCCTGGCGGCCCCGCAGGTCCACGTGCCGCTCCGGGTCGTCATGTTCCATGTGCCCGCCCACCGGACGACCGAGGGTGAGGGGACGCCGCCGCAGGGCCTGACCGTGCTGGTCAACCCGGTCATCGAGCCCCTGACGGAGGAGAAGGAGCTTGGCTGGGAGGGGTGCCTGTCGGTGCCGGGCATGATCGGCGCCGTCCCGCGCTTCACCCGCATCCGCTACCGGGGCGCCGGCCTCGACGGGGCCGTGATCGAGCGCGAGGCGACCGGCTTCCACGCCCGGGTGGTGCAGCATGAATGCGACCATCTCGACGGCATCCTGTATCCTCAGCGCATGGAGGACCTGTCGCTGTTCGGCTTCGCCGACGACATGCGCCGGTCGTTCACCGAACTGAACAAGGCCGAAGTGGACTGAGCCATGACCGACACCCAGGACAAGCCATTCGACCGCGATGCCGTGCGCACGGCGATCATCGACGCGGCCCTGCCGCACGTGCCGTTCGACGGCTGGACGCAGGGCGTGCTGCAGCAGGGCGCAGCCGATGCGGGCTACGACAAGATCATGGCGCTCCGCGTGTTTCCCGGCGGCGCGGTGGAGGCGATCGAGTTCTGGTCGCATCTCGCCGACCGCCGCATGCTGGCGGAGCTGGAGCAGCGCGATCTCGCGGCAATGAAGGTCCGCGAGCGCATCGCGACCGCGGTGCGCGTGCGCCTGGAGCAGACCGCGGCGCATCGCGAGGCGGTGCGGCGCGCCTTCAGCCTGCTGGCGCTGCCGCTCAATGCGGGCAAGGCGCCGGCGCTGCTATGGCGCACGGTGGACGCGATCTGGTACGCGGCGGGCGATACCGCCACCGACTTCAACTACTACAGCAAGCGCGGGCTGCTCGCGGGCGTCTACAGCGCGACGGTCCTCTACTGGCTCGAGGACCGCTCCGAGGGGTTTGCCAACACCTGGTCGTTCCTTGACCGGCGCATCGCCGACGTCATGCGCGTGCCGCAGGCCCTGGGCGCTCTGCAGAAGCGCCTCGCCGCGTTCCCGTCGCCGCTCTCGATCCTGCGCGCCGGCCCGTTCGGACGCCGCCCGGTCTGACCTTACGGGTCGCGGTCTCGGCTATTTGTCGGATCCGCTTTGATCCGACATCACGCCGAAGCTCTTTGACTTGGAGCCGTCGAGCGCGATCTCGAAGCCGTTGGCGGCGAGGCCGCGCCGCAGCAGCTCGCGGATCGCGGCCGCCCGGCTCGGCATGCGTCGCTTGAAGCGGAAGTCGTCCAGCGCCTTCAGCTCGTCATGGGTCAGCATGACCTGCAGGCGTTCGCCCCTCAGGCCCTCTTCGTTTCCGTTACTGTTTGGCGACATGAAGCTTGTCCATTGCTCTCAGGAGTTAATGTCCGAAGAAGGGCCAAAGTTCCCTCTTACTCATAATTAGTATTTTGAGCCGTCCGAGGGGTTGTCCCATACGGCGCCGCTTACTCAAATAAGTATTTGATTTAACTTGATTTTCTTCCGTGAGGCGGTAGCGTGGTCCCATGCCCACCGCGCTCATCGTCGAAGACGAAGCCATCATCGCGCTCGATCTCGCGACCGAGCTGGAAGGCCTCGGCTACGAGGTCCTGGGGTTTGCCAGGTCGGCCACCCATGCGATCGAAATTGCCAACCGGGCGGTCCCCGATATCGCCATCGTCGACATCATGCTCGACGGTCTGGCGCAGGGCTTGACCGTTGCAGACGATCTGCGGGCGCGGGGCGCCAAGGTGCTGGTGATCAGCGGCAGCGCTGACCGGCTGCCGACCGGCATCACGCGCTTCCTGACGAAGCCTTGGGTCCGCGATGATCTGGTGCGCGAGATCGGCAATCTCGGGGCCGCCGCGGCGGACTGATACGCTCTACCGGAAGGCGGGCTCGTCGAAGCCGCGCAGCTTGCGCGAATGCAGCCGGTCGACGCCCTGCTCGCGCAGCAGGCGGATCGCCTCGATGCCGATCCTGAGGTGCTGGCTGATCCGCTCGCGGTAGAAGGCGTTGGCCATGCCGCGCAGCTTCAACTCGCCATGCACCGGCTTGTCGGAGACGCAGAGCAGCGTGCCGTAGGGGACGCGGAACCGGAAGCCGTTGGCGGCGACCGTCGCCGACTCCATGTCGACGGCGATGGTGCGGCTCATGTTGAGCCGCACGAACAGCTCGTCATAGCGCAGTTCCCAGTTGCGGTCGGCGACGGTGGTCACGGTGCCGGTGCGCATCCTGGTCTTGAGGTCCTGGCCGCGCAGCCCGGTTACTTTCGCCGTCGCCTCCTGCAGGGCCACCTGCACCTCGGCGATGGCCGGCACCGGCACCCAGGGCGGCAGGTCGTTGTCGAGCACGTTGTCGTCGCGCACGTAGCCATGCGCCAGCACATAATCGCCCAGCATCTGGCTGCGGCGCAGACCCGCGCAATGGCCCAGCATCAGCCAGCAATGCGGGCGCAGGATCGCGACATGGTCGGTGATGTTCTTGGCGTTGCTGGGGCCGATGCCGATGTTGATCAGCGTGATGCCGTCGCCGTCCGCGCGCTTGAGGTGGTAGGCCGGCATCTGCGGCAGGTGGCGCAGCGGATCGCCCTCGGGCCCGCCCGAGGCGCGCGCGGATTTCACCAGGTTTCCCGGGCCGACGAAGGCGACGTACTCGCCGTCCGCGGCCATCTGTGCGTGGCCGAAGGCGATGAATTCGTCGACATAGCGCTGGTAGTTGGTCAGCAGCACGAAGCGCTGGAAATGGTCCGGCGAGGTTCCGGTGTAGTGGTGCAGGCGCGCCAGCGAATAGTCGACGCGCTCGGCGGTGAACAGGGCCAGCGGCTTGGGCGCCTGCGGCGCCGGACGATGCGTCGCGTTGACGATCGTGTCGTCGGTCATGCTGAGGTCGGGCAGGGCGAAGCGGTCCTGGAGCGCGCGGAGCTGCGCCTCGGCGACGTCGGTGACGCTTTCCTCGATCACGAAGGGCAGCGGGATCGGCCGGTCGCTGACGCCGACGACGACCGGCACGCCGTGATGGCGGAGCAGGTAGCCGATCTGCTCGCGGTAATAGCCGCCGAACAGGTCAGGCCGCGTCAGCGTCGTGCCATAGCTGCCCGGCTCGAGCAGCACGCCGTAGGATAGGCGCGCGTCGACATGCAGCTCCGCCCGGCCGATGGTGATGCCGACATAAGGGTAGTTCGCGGTGATCGGCGGCACATCCTGGCCGGCCGCGAGGGCGGAAAAGCCGTCGCGGATGGCCTTGACGCTGCGGTTGTAGATCGCGGTAACGTGATCGACCGCCTTGCCGGCGTCGGTGAAGAAGGCGAGGTCGTGCGCGGTGCCGTAGCCGAGTTCCGTCATGCCTGCTCCGTGTCCGGGCCAGTATAGGACGACCGGGAGGAATTCTCATTTGCCTTGCCTGCCTCCGGCGACAGGAACATTCTGACGCCCAAGGTCGCCGAACACAGGAGCATCGGTCGTGAGCTGGGAATTCCTGATCACGTCGTTCATCGTCGTCGTTTCGCCCGGAACCGGCGTGGTCTACACGCTGGCAACAGGCCTTTCGCGCGGGTCGCGCGCCAGTGTCGTGGCGGCGTTCGGGTGCACGCTCGGCATCGTCCCGCACCTGGCGGCGGCGATCCTGGGGCTCGCGGCGCTCCTGCACACCAGCGCGCTCGCCTTCCAGATCTTCAAGTATCTCGGCGTCGCCTATCTGCTCTACATGGCCTGGAGCACGCTGCGCGAGCAGGGCGCCCTGAAGGTGGAGAAGGATGTCGGGGCGCGGTCGGACCTGCAGGTGACCGTCACGGCCGTCCTGATCAACATCCTCAATCCGAAACTGTCGATCTTCTTCCTCGCCTTCCTGCCGCAGTTCATCAGCGCGGACGAAGCGCGCCCGCTGGCCAGCATGCTGGTGCTGAGCGCCGTCTTCATGCTGATGACCTTCGTGGTCTTCGTCGGCTACGGGCTGTTCGCCGCCTCGATCCGCGACCACGTGATCTCGCGGCCGCGCGTCCTGACATGGATGCGGCGGACCTTCGCCGGCGCCTTCGCCGCACTCGGCGCCAAGCTGGCTTTCACCGAGCGCTGACGGGCGCTCAGGCCGCGGGACGCGGTTCCGTGAAGATGCAGGTCGGAGCGCCCTCGCCGGAGATGGCGGCGGCCTTCGACCATTTCCACGCCTGGTCCCAATAGTCGCGACGCGCCTGCGCCGCGGCGGCGCGGTCCTCGACGATGTAGCCGAACTCCTGGAGCTCGGTCGGATAGAGGTTCTCGGCGCCGATGTGGAAGGCGCGCTCGTCGACCATCCAGAATTTCGCGTGCGTTCCGATCGGCGCGTCGTCCTGCCAGGTGGCATCCGGCCCGAAGCGGAGCGGTGCCAGGTGCAGGCGCCGGCACAGCAAACCCGTCAACGCCTGCTCGTCCAGCTTGCTGCGCTGGCGCACGGTGTCGCGGATCTTCCAGGCCACCGTCTCGAGCCGCACCATCATGCTGTAGGTGCCAACCGGTCCCGCCGCGCCGGCATTCGACAGCACAAGGAAGGCGTCGCCGCGCTTGTCGGCGATCAGTGCCGCGATCTTGTCGAGGGCACCTTCCGGCCAGGACAGATCGAGCCCGACGACGGCGAACGGCACGTCCTGGGTCAGGATGCGGATCGTCTGTTTCGCCGCGCCGAACATCAGGTCGCGCGCGACGAGCGACTGGTCCGCGAAGTCGGTCGTGATGCCGGCGGCGAGCCGCCCGACCGACAGGACCGGCACGCCGCCCGGTCCGGCTTGTCGCCGGCCATCCGGAAGATCGATCCGTGCGGGACAGTCGGCATCGCCTCCCGGCTTGCCGGAAATGTCGCTGTGCCATTCATTGACCCCCGCTGTCCGCTCCTGCCTGCACAGGTAGCCCCACAGCGCATCCGAGAAGCGGTGCGCATCCGCCGCGGCCGGCCCTTCGACCTGCATCGACAAATCATGGACGGGGGCATCCGCCAGATAATCCGGCGACCACATATTGTGGCCGCCGACGATCGCGCGCCGCCCGTCGACGGCGACGTTCTTGGCATGGCTCCACGACAGCGCACCGTTGCAATGCGCTTCGCCGCTGCACGAGCGCATGGCGCCGACAAAGAGGCGCAGGCGAGAGTTTGGCGCATGCATCGCGTCGCGCGCCAGCTCCTGCAGGAAAGCAGCGGCATCCGTGCCCTCCGGCGGATGGTCGCCGACGATCACGCGCATCGTCACCGCGTGTCCGCTATAGGCGAGCCGCGTGACGGCGTTGCGGAGCGCCGCCAGAAATCGCGTATCCGCCGGCGGCTGCAGCAGGGCCAGGTCGACTGCGTGCTGCGCCGACACGATGACAGCGTAGAACGTATCGAGTATCGCATCGGAGTGGCCGACGCAGAACTTGCGCGGGCGCCCGCGCGGATGCGCGACCGAAGCGGCGAGCGTCATGCAGGTTCCGGCGCCGCAGGATGCATTGCTGGTGCACTCGGGCAGGCGAAAATCCGGATCGCAATCCGTGCAGTCGATCGGAAAGAACGGCACGTCGGCGGCGGCCTTGCCCCAGACGTTCGGTGTCTGCAGCAACCATCCCCGCGGCAGGCGGTTGCCCTCAGTTAGCCGATAGGTCGTGCCGCGATAGGCACCCCGCGGATCAGTCTTCTCCAGCTCCGCGAGGGTCTGGCGGACGAGCGGAGTGCCGGAGTCCGGATTGAGCGGCCGGACTCCGAACGTTTCCATGACGGTTTGAAGGCCGTTCGGCGCGCGCACGGCGTCGGGCGGTGGGGTCGCGGCGCAGCCGCCGCCCGCCAGGGCCAGGGCAAGGACATGAAAGGCGATCAGGAAAGACCGGCGTCGGGAATATCCGCCCGCGTAAGCCCCTGCGTCGAGCATAGCGGTAGCGTAAATGCAGGGGCGGCGTTCCGGTTCCAGCGATTCCGGCCGGGTGGCGGGATCGAACGGGGCCGAGGCGCATGACAGAAACAAAAAAGAAACGGGCGCCGCATTCCTGCGGCGCCCGGTGCGATCGATCCGCTGCTTCCGTCGCGCGCGGAATTTATCCGTTCACGACATAGCCGTAGCGCAGGTTGCTGCGTTCGGCGCCGTTCTTTTCGTAGGCCAGCTTGATCTGCGTGACGCGATCGGTTTCGAGCGAGGCTTTCTTGACGTCGTACTTGTACATCTTCGCGGAGTTGCCGGAGAAGATCGCGGTCTTGACCGGGCCGTCGGCGGGGCCGAGCGCCTTGAAGCCGTACTTCTTTTGCATGTCCTCCGGGATCTCCAGCCGGCGCAGCGATTCGATCTGCCATTGCGGCGAGCCGGTCCAGATCGCGTCGGTGCCCCACACGACATGGTCGTGGCCGAGGCCCTTGACCAGGATGCCCATTAGCGCCGCGCACAGCCGCGGCTCCACCACCGTGGTCTGCGCGAAGATCTGGCCGAGGTCGCCGTAGACGTTGTTCACGCCGAACTTCTCCGGAATCTCGGCGAGGTCGCTGACCCATTCGACGCGGCCGGTCTTGTCGAACTGGTCGAGTGCCTGCTCGGCGCGGCCGCCGCCGGCCCAGCGATAGGCGGAGTGGTAGATCACGAAGTTGATCTGCGGCCAGTCCTTCGCCGCCTTGCCGACGTCGCGCACGTCGCTATAGGCCAGCAGATGCGGGAATTGCTGCTCGACCGAAGGCGCGAACAGGCCCTTGTGGACGCAGACGATGTTGTTCCCCGATTTCAGGATCTTCTCGTAGAACGGATAGGTCATCTTCTCGTCGTCCATCCGCCACGGGTGCTTGCTCAGGTTCTTGTTGGTGTTGTCGCCGATCGTGTAGCCCTTCCACGAATCGGGCTTGAGCTGCTCGATCTCGCGGTCGACTCGCTCGAGCCAGCCGGGCTGGCCCGGCGTGAAGATCGCGTGGCTGAGGCAGCGCTTCGCGTTCGCCTCCTTGTTGATGCGCTCGCGCGCCTCGAACTTCATCTCGTTGGTCAGGAACCAGTCCTCCGGCACCTCGGACGGCGCGCCGCTGATCAGCGCCACCTTGGTGTCGCTGTCCATGAAGACTTCCTTGAACCAGTTGGCGTACATCAGGTCGTCGATGGTCTGCGGCTTGCCGACCAAAGCGGGGTTCCAGCCGGCCTTGCCGACCGCCTCGCGCTGGCGCACGAAGCCCTGGATGCGCGTGTCCGGCCGCAGGAAGTGCGTATGCACGTCCATGATGAACTGGTCGGAGAGCGCCTGCGCGCGCTGGTTGGCGAGCTCGGGCGTTGCCGCCTCGGCGCGGCTGGCGCCGTAGAGCGGTCCGTACACCTCGTTCATCGCCACGAACGCCGCGGCCATGCCGGCGGCGGTCGCGAAGAACTGCCGCCGCGTCTGGTCGAGGCGCGGCGCGATCTCGTCCGCCAGCGCGTTGAGGCGCGCCTCGACCTGCCGCTGCCGCGCGGTCTGCGGGATCGGATAGAACTCGTCGCTCGAGACGACCTGCGTCGGGATCGGCGAGGGATAGGACGCGGATTCGGCTGGCAGGAGCTGCGCGAGCTCCTTGTCGCTAAGCTGGCTCATTTTCCAGACCTCCCAGTGTCGGCTGGCCATTGCGCGGCTGCATCGATCGAGACGCAGCCGCGATTGACATCGATCATGCCATGGCCGCGCCGGCCCGGCCAGCTTGGGCCCGCATAGCGCGCAGCTTGCACGGTCAATACGTCGTGAGATAGATTGCGCGCTCCCCGACAGGCGGGGATTCGCGGCCACAGCCAAAGGAGGGTTGTCGTGCATAGCGCTATCGCCACCAACCTTCCACGACACCGTTAGAACGGCCGACATCGCGCGCGTGGTCCGCCACGCGCCGGCACTTCGCCGGACCTCTGGTCCCGGCCGCTCCTGACATTTCGTCCTGATCGCTGCGCGCGTGCTCACGCGCGCCGGTCGGCTTGCTTCCGCCTTTCGGGAATGCCGCGTCCCCTGCGGCATCGTGGTCATGTCGAACGAACACAATTCGTCCAGGTCTCTTCTCCAGGCGCTTCGCTTCGGGCTGCGCCAATGGCGGCGCCATCCGCGCGACGTCGCCATCACCTTGCTCTGCATCCTCGCGGCCACGCTGGCGGAGGTCGCCGCCCCGGTCTTCGCCGGCCGGCTGATCGACGCGCTCGCCGACGACCGCGGCGAGACCGCCGATGCGGCGCTCGGCGCGCTGGCGGGCATCGTCGGGCTCGGCATCGCGGCGGTACTGCTGCGCGACCGCGCCGTGCGCGCCATCATCCGTCTCACCTCGCGCATCATGCAGAGCGTGACGGACGAGACGTTCTGGCGCGTGCAGCGCTTCTCGACCGACTGGCACGCCAACGCCTTCGCCGGCGCCACCGTGCGCAGCATCACGCGCGGCGTCTGGGCGCTCGACCTGTTCAACGACGTCATCCTCGCCGGCATCTTTCCGACGCTGGTGATGATGGTCGGCGTCACGACGCTGCTCGCGTGGCGCTGGGGCATCGTCGGCGCGGCGGTGGCGGTCGGCGTCATCGCCTACCTGATCATCAGCGGGGTGATGCTGTACCGCTACGTGGCACCGCGGCTGCGGCGGACGAACGACATGGATTCGCGGCTGGGCGGCAGCCTCGCCGACAGCATCACCTGCAATGCGGTGGTGAAGTCGTTCGGCGCGGAGCAACGCGAGGACGCGAAGATCGCGCGCCTCACGCGGACCTGGAACTTCCGGCTGCGCCACGGTTGGAACCGCGACATGGACACCAACACGACGCAGACGTTGTTCATGACGCTGGTGCAGGGCGGCGTGCTGGGCCTTGTGCTGTGGCTGTGGAGCGACGGCCGCGCCACGCCGGGCGATTTCGCCTATGTGCTGGCGACCTATGCGTTGATCCACGGCTATCTGCGCGAGATCGGCTACCACCTGCGCAACGTGCAGCGCGCGCTGTCCGACATGGAAGGGATGGTCGCGTTCTCCGCCCAGCCGCTCGGCATCGCCGACCGTCCCGCCGCGCATCCGATCGCGGTCGGGAAGGGACGCATCGCCTTCGATCGCGTGACCTTCCGCTACCAGGGGCAGGACGCGCCGATCTACAGCGACTTCTCGCTGACGATCGAGCCGGGCGAGCGCATCGGCCTGGTCGGTTATTCAGGCAGCGGCAAGAGCACGTTCGTGAAGCTCGTGCAGCGGCTCTACGACATCGAGGCCGGTCGCATCCTGGTCGACGGCCAGGACATCGCCGCGGCGACGCAGGAAAGCCTGCGCCGTCAGATCGCGCTCGTGCCGCAGGAGCCGGTGCTGTTCCACCGCACGCTGGCGGAGAACATCGCGTATGGCCGGCCCGACGTCGGCCGCGCGGCGACCATCGAGGCAGCAAGGCAGGCGCATGCGCATGACTTCATCGTGCGCCTGCCGCGCGGCTACGACACGATGGTCGGCGAGCGCGGCGTCAAGCTGTCGGGCGGCGAGCGGCAGCGCGTGGCGCTGGCGCGCGCCATCCTGGCCGATGCGCCGATCCTGATCCTGGACGAGGCGACGTCGAGCCTTGACAGCCTGTCGGAGGCGTTGATCCAGGAGGCGGTCGAGCGCCTGATGGCGAACCGCACGACGATCGTGGTGGCGCACCGCCTGTCGACCGTGCAGCGCATGGATCGCATCCTGGTCTTCGACCGCGGCCGGATCGTGGAGCAGGGCAGCCATGCGGTCCTCGTCCGCCGCGAGGGCGGCTATTACCGGGCGCTGTTCGAGAAGCAGGCGCTGGGTCTGATCGACGGATTGGAGGGTGGCGATGCGCCGAACCTGCGCGCCGGCTAGGAGCGGACATTGCGAAACCGACGAGTCTCGCAAGCGAGGGGATGAGTCCGGAGGCTACGGCACCGTGGGCGCGTCCCCGGCAACCGTCGTGCGCTGCATCAGCCGCTTGTACTTGGTGCCGTCGTAGGCCGTGGCGCGGTGGAGGAGGGAACGGTTGTCCCAGATCAGGAGGTCGCCGGCGCGCCATTTGTGGCGATAGACGAATTGCGGCTGCGTCGCAAACGCCGTCAGCTCCCGGAGGAATGCGCAGCCTTCGTCGACGGGCAGGCCGACGATGTGCGAGGCGTGTGCGCCGACATAGAGCGCTTTGCGCCCGTTGACCGGGTTGGTGCGGACCATGGCTTGCGGGACCGGCGGCACTTCGTCGCGCTGGTCCTGCGTCAGCACGTCCGGATCGACCAGGCTCCGGGAGTGCTGAAGGCTGTGCATCGCGACGAGTCCGTCGAGCCGGCGCCTTGTCTCATCAGGCAGCGCATCGTAGGCGCCGCGCATGGTCGCGAATTCCGTGTCCGCGCCCTCGGGCGGCACGATGCGCCCGGACAACAGCGAGCACAGGGAAGGGACACGCTTGAACGAGCTGTCCGTGTGCCAGAAATAGTTCGCCTTCTGATAGATCATGCGCCGGTCCTCCGGCGGGATGACCGCACCGGTCTCGATGTCGAGGTTCGACTGGCGCGCGAAATAGGTTCCGCCTGCCGGGTTCGCCTTGACGGTGGTTTCAAGCGGCCCGAAGCGCTCGCTGAACGATACCTGCGCAGCGTCGTCGAGGCTCTGGCCCCGGAACAGAAGCAGCGAGTCATCCTCGAAGGCGGCGCGAATAGAGGCGAAGGTGCCCTCGTCGAGCGTTGCGCCGAGATCGACATCGACGATCTCGACACCGAACGAAGGGTGCAGAGGGCGCGTCGTCAGGGCCATGGTCGTGACCTTTGTCATCTCCCGAGGCTATCGCACGACGACGCCGGCCGGCGTGACGATTCCGCATGTCCGTCGTGACGATGAAGGCGTTGGGCGGAAGGTCATGACGGCGGTCGATACACGCCGGATTGCTCGACCACGGACCGGGCGATCCGGATGACCGCGTTCATCCCGGCGCCCCTCGCCGACGATTGGTAGGCCGCGCTGATGCGCAGTGTCTTGAAGGGAACGCGCTGGTTGTAGCGGATGATGGCGCCTGATTCGATCTCGTCGTGCACCATGCACACCGGGATGGCGCTGATCGCAACACCGCTCGTCACCAGCTTGGCGATGATCGCCACGTTGTTGCAGATGCTGAGCGGCGGCGCGGGAAGATTTTCCGCCGCGAACCAGTCGATGATAACGCGGCTCAGCAGCGAAGGCGGCGAAGCGGTGAGGATGTTCTGATCGATGATGTCCTGGGGGCGCACCATCATGCTCTTGAGCGGGCTGGCTGCGCCGCTGACCCAGGCGATGTCGGAATCGCCGAGCCGCTCGACGATCAGATGGGTGCGCGCGTCCGGCATTGCCAGGAACGCGATGTCGAGGCGGTTGGCATCGAGCATGTCGGTAAGCTGCACGCTGTTGGCCGTGTTCAGTTCGACCTTCAGGCGCGGATAGGTCCGCTCGAGCGTCGCGATGATCGCCGGCAGGCACGTCCACGCGAACACGTTGGAGGTGCCGATCCGCAGCGTGCCTTGCAGCGGATCGCCGGAGCGCAAGCGCTCCTCCATCTCGGCGAACAGGCCCAGACCCTGCTCGACATATTGCAGCATGATGCGGCCGTCGGCGCTCAGCTTCACCGACTTGCCGCGGCGCTGGAACAGGCGCTTGCCCAGCGCCGATTCCAGGTCGCGGATGCGCAGCGATACGGTCGGCTGCGTCACGTTGAGATGCTCGGCCGCCGCCTGGAAGGTGCCGAAACGGCAGATGCTCTGGAAGGCCTGGAGCTGGGCAAGGGTAACTCTACTCATTGGAAAATCTTATGTGAAACCGCCTCGCTTTCCAATTACCTATTGCCAAACCTTATTGTTATGGTCGCCTTCAACGATTTGTTGGAGGAAACGTTGCAGAGCAAAGCCAAGCGGCTGCGCGACCTTATCTACGCGCCCGAGATTCTCGTCCTGCCCGGTGTCTATGACGGATTCAGCGCCCGGCTGGTCGAACAATCAGGCTATCCGGCCGCCTTCGTGACCGGATCCGGTGTCTCGGAAGCCAGCCTCGGCTGGGCCGATCTCGGCATCATGGGCTTCGAGGAGAACGTCCGGGTGGTGCGCAACCTTGTCGGTTGCAGCGACCTGCCGCTCCTTGCCGATGCGGATACCGGCTATGGCAATGCCGTGAACGTGCACTTCACGGTGCAGGGCTTCGAGCGGGCCGGCGCTGCCGGGATCATGCTCGAGGACCAGGTGTGGCCCAAGCGCTGCGGCCACATGGCCGGTAAGGAAGTCATCCCGCTGGACGAGGCTGTCGGCAAGATCAAGGCCGCCGCCGCCGCGCGCAAGGACAAGGACTTCGTCATCAAGTCGCGCACGGATACGCTGGCCACCGACGGCCTTGACGAAGTCATCCGCCGCCTCAATGCGTATGCGGAGGCCGGCGCCGACTTGCTGTTCGCCGATGCGCTGATGAGCGCGGACCAGATCCGCACCGTCGCCAAGGAAGTGTCGAAGCCGATCTGCGTGAACATGGGCTTCGGCATCCGCCGGCGCTCGACGACCCCGCTGCTGTCGCCGCGTCAGCTCGAAGACCTTGGCGTGGCGGTGGTGATCTGCGCGCGCATGCTCACGACCGCGGCGATCCAGGGCATGAAGAACGCGCTCGAAGTCTTCGAGCACTCGCGCAAGACCGGCGAGGTGGTCGAGCGGCCGGATCTTCTCGTGTCTTTCGAGGAAGTGAACGCGCTGACCGGGTTCGCCGAGCTGAAGCGCATCGAGGAGAAGTTCCTGCCGCCCACCCGGCTGAACGCGAAGTACAAGAAGGCGCAAGGGGGCTGAGGTGCAACCGACCACCAAATCGAAGCCGGCCTCGCGCAAGCCGATCGACGTCCGCGCGATGTTTCCGGAGGTCGACGAGATCGTCGACGAAAAGCTGCGCCGCGGCGTGATCGAGGTGTGGGAGGAGCTGTGGTCGATGTCGTCCTATACGGACATCGATACCGTGCCGATCTCTCCGGAAATCCCCATACCGACCAAGCCGCATAACCAGTGCGTGCTGCGGATGGCGCTGGCGGTCGCGGACGAGATCGACCGGTTCCACGGCGTCAAGGTGAACCGCGACTACCTCATCGCGTCGGCGATCCTGCAGGACGCGAGCAAGGTGGTGGAATACGAGACGACGCCGGACGGCGTGGTGCGGTTCTCGGAATCCGGCAAGCAATATCCGCATTCGTTCCTTGCCGCGCATGTGGCGCTGAAGAAGGGGATTCCGGATCCGGTGGTCCATGTGCTGCTGACGCATTCGCCGCAGGCGGCGAAATTCCCGACCAGCCTTGAAGGGAAGATTCTCTATTACGTCGATCAGATCGACGTGATCGCGATATTCAAGGACCGGTGGCGCAAGGAGCTGTTCATAACCAAGTAACGGGGAGGGCGGGGCATGCAGGTCGTGAATGTCGGACTTGAACGTGGCGAGCGCTTCATCGCGCTCCTGCTTCTTGCCCTCGGCTTCTACACCACGTGGCAGTCGTTCCTGATGCCCGCCGGCACGTTCTCGACGCCCGGGCCCGGCTTCTTTCCCCGGATCATCGGTATCCTGCTCACGGTCGCCGCAGCCAGCGTCCTGCTGCGCGGCGTGTGGCGCAAGACAGCGCAGCAAGTCACGCAGATCGGCCATCGCGACATCACGGCCGTCGTCATCACTCTGCTGGTGGCGGCGGCGCTGTTCATGCCGCTCGGCGCCATCCCTACCCTGGGCCTGATGAGCGGCGTGATCGTCAAGATCCTGCGCAAGGGACCGTGGTGGTCGGCGGCCCTCTTCGGCGCGATCGCCGCGGGCACCGCCTGGTTTGTCTTCGTGTGGCTGCTGGGCGTCCAGCTTCCTGTCTCGAGGCTGTTCTAGTCCATGCAAGCGTTCGAGCAGCTTCTTGGCGGGTTCGGCGTCGTCCTGACGTGGAAGAACCTGTTCTTCTGCTTGGTCGGCGTCGTCTGGGGCACCTGCGTCGGGGCGTTGCCGGGTCTCGGGCCGATGGCGGGCATGGCGCTCCTCCTGCCGCTCACCTACACGCTGGATCCGACCGCCGGCGTGATCATGCTGGCCGGAATCTTCTACGGCGCCATGTACGGCGGCTCGACGACGTCGATCCTGATGCGCATCCCCGGCGAGGCGGCGTCGGTGGTGACGTGCATCGACGGCTACGAGATGGCGCGGAAGGGCCGCGCCGGCCCGGCCCTGATGATCGCCGCGGTCGGCAGCTTCATCGGCGGCACCCTCTCGCTCGTCGGCCTGATGATGTTCGCACCGCCCCTGGCGAACGCGCTGCTGACGGTCGGACCGGCGGCGGAATGCGTCCTGATGGTGTTCGCGCTGCTCGTCATCGCCTTCGTCTCGTCGGGACCGGCGGTGAAGACGATCACGATGATCCTGGCCGGCCTTGCCATCGCGCTGGTCGGGCTGGATCCGCTGACGGCCTGGCCGCGCTTCACCTTCGGCCGGCTGGAGCTTTCGGACGGCGTCAGCTTCGTGGCGCTCGCGATCGGCCTGTTCGGGCTCTCCGAGATCCTGTTCAACCTCGAGCGGTCCGAGAACCTTCGTGCGATCAAACCCAAGCTGAAGGATCTCATTCCGCGCGCCGACGATCTCAAGGCCTCTGCCGGCGCCATCGGGCGCGGCTCCATCATCGGCTTCCTGTTCGGCCTGATTCCCGGCGTGAGCCACATCGTATCGACCTTCTCGTCCTATGCCGTCGAGAAGCGGCTCTCGAAGCATCCCGAGGAGTTCGGCAAGGGCGCCATCGCCGGCGTCGCCGGACCGGAGACGGCCAACAACGCGACGACGGGCTCCTCGCTCATCCCGCTTCTCGTGCTCGGAATTCCGTCGATCCCGGCGACCGCCATCCTGCTCTCGGCCATGCTCATTCACGGCGTGCAGCCGGGCCCGCTGATGCTCACGGAGCATCCGGCGATCTTCTGGGGGCTGATCGCGAGCATGTACATCGGCAACGTCATCCTGCTCGTCCTGAATCTGCCGATGGTCGGGATATTCGTGAACCTGCTGCGCATCCCGAATGCCTATCTCGCGCCGATCATCCTGCTGGTGTCGATGATCGGCGTCTATTCGGTGAAGTCGCAGGCCTTCGACCTGTGGGTGATGGTGGTGGCCGGCGTGGCCGGGTACGCGCTGCGCAAGTTCGAATACGACGTGGCGCCGCTGCTTCTGGCGCTGGTGCTGGGCGAGCGGCTGGAGGTCAATTTCCGCCGCGCACTGACGATCTCCGACGGCGACTACTCGATCTTCGTGCAGGGGCCGGCGGCGCGCGTCTTCATCGTCGCCTTCGCCGTGATTCTGGCGCTTCAGGCCCTCGCCTGGGTGCTGACCAATGCCGGCAACCGCCGGCTCGCCGGCGGAAAAGGGTAGCGAAGCGATCCATGACCGACTCTCCCGACAGGAAGGCCGGCAAGCCACTGCGTGTGCTCGTGACCGGCGGAGCGGGCGGCATCGGCCTCGTCATCGCGCGCCATTTCGAGGCGCAGGGTGCACGCGTGCACGTGTGCGACAACGACAAGGGCCGGCTCGCCGAGCACAAGGCGGCCTATCCGCGGATCGCCGCCACGGAGGCTGACGTCTCCGACGGACAGTCGGTGGCGCGGCTCTTCAAGGCCGTCGTCGCGGATCTCGGCGGCCTGGACGTGCTGGTGAACAACGCCGCCATCACCGGGCCGTTCGGCCCGGTCGAGGACCAGTCGCCGGAGGACTGGGCGCGCACCATCGCGGTGAACCTCGTGGGCCAGTTCCACTGCGTGAAGCACGCGGTGCCGCTGATGAAGGCGGCCAAGGGCGGCAGCATCGTCAACCTGTCGTCGGTCGCCGGGCGGCTCGGTTATCCGCTGCGCACCGCCTATGCCTCGTCGAAATGGGGCATCATCGGCCTGACGCAGAGCCTGGCGATGGAGCTGGGGCCGGACAACATCCGCGTGAACGCCATCCTGCCTGGCATCGTGGAAGGCGAGCGTCAGCTCCGGCAGCAGAACGCCCAGGCCGAGCGGCTCGGCATCAGCCAGGAAGAAATGCAGCAGCGCTACGTGCGCAACATCTCCCTGCGCCGGAAGATCGCGGCCGAGGAGATCGCGGAGCTTGCGTTCTTCGTGTGCTCGCCGGCGGGGCGCAGCATCAACGGCCAGTCGCTCGGCGTGTGCGGCAACGTCGAGACGATGCGGCGCTAAGAGGGACGAACATGGGGGTTTTGGAGGGCTACCAATGAAACTGACTAGTCAGCAGATGCAGGATCTTGACCGGGACGGCTTCCTCATCGTGAAGAGCCTCTTCTCGGAAGCCGAGGTCGCGGCGCTGCGCAACGAGACGACGCGGCTGAGCCAGGTCGAGGCCGACTACACGGTCCGGGAACGCGGCGGCGACGTCCGCGCGCTCTTCCGCGTCCACGAGGATTTCGGCCCGACGCAGTCGCCCGAGTTCCGTGCACTCGCCCGTTCGCCGCGCCTGCTCGAATCCGCCCGGCAGGTGCTGAAGGACGACCAGCTCTACGTGTTCCACACCAAGGTGAACGTGAAAGCCGCGATCACCGGCGGCATCTGGTCATGGCACCAGGACTACGGTCGGTGGGAGACGGACGGCCTTGCCGACCCCGATGTCTACACCTGGATGGTGATGATGGATGACGCCGAGGAGATCAGCGGCGCCCTCTACATGCTGCCGGGTTCGCACAAGGCCGGGGTCAGGCCGCATGTCGACGACCCGGGGCTCGGCGCGCTCAACTCCTATGCCGTGCACCGCGACGTGATCCGGAAGATCCTGCGGGAGTCGCCCAAGCCCGTGCCGCTGGTCGGTCCGCCCGGCACCTCCGTGCTGTTCCACGCCAACGTCCTGCACTGCTCCGCGCACAACCTGTCGGGCCACGACCGCCGCCAGGTCTATGTCGTCTACAACCGCATCGCCAACAAGCCGCTTCCGACGCCGAAGCCGCGGCCCGATCACCTGTCCTCGACCAATCTCGCGCCGCTCGTGATGGGCAAGGACGAGGACATCATCGCGGCGGCGAAGCGGCGTTCGAAGGCCGCCTGAGTTTCACGACACCAACAGACCCAAGTGGGAGGAAAACGATGAAGAAATCATTCGGAGCCATCGCCGCGGTGGCGTCAGGCCTTGTCTTGCTGGGAGGTCCCGTATCGGCGCAGGAGAAATTCCCGTCGCGACCGATCACGATGATCATCCCGGCGCCGCCCGGCGGCGGTACCGATTCCGTGGGGCGTGCGCTCGGCGACCTGGTCGAGCCGATCCTCGGGCAGAAGGTCGTGATCGAGAACAAGCCCGGCGCGGGCGGCACGCTGGGCGTCACGCTGCTGACGCAGGCGCCGGCCGACGGCTACCTCGTCGAAGCGGCCTATAACGGCCCGCTGACCGCGCTGCCGCATACGCTGGCGGTGTCGTACAAGCTCGACTCCTACATTCCCATCATCCAGTTCGGCGAGACGGGCTACGTGTTCTGCACCAAGTCCGATTTTCCGGCGAAGGATGCGAACGGGCTGATCGCGCACCTGAAGGCCAACCCCGGCAAGTTCACCTACGCCGTGGACGGCATCGGCAACACCGTGCATCTCGGCGCGGAAATCCTGTTCCAGAAATTCGACGTGAAGGCGCGTCCGGTGCCGTTCAACGGTTCGAGCGAGCAGGTCCGCGCCGTGCTGGGCGGCCATGTCGATATCTTCTCCGGCTCGTCGGGCTCGGTGCTGCCGCACATCAAGGCGGGGACGCTGAAATGCCCGTTCGTGACCACGACCGGGCGCAATCCCGCCATCCCCGACGCGGTGAGCCTGAAGGAGCTTGGCGTCAGTGATTACCAGGCCGTTCTCTGGTGGGGCCTGATCGCGCCGAAGGGAACGCCGGCCGATCGCGTCGCGATCCTGGAGCAGGCCTTCCGCAAGGCGATGGAGTCGCCGAAGTACAAGGCGGTCCTGGCCAACCTCGGCGGCACGTCGGAAGGTCGCGCCTTGAATGACTTCTCCGCTGCGATCAAGACCGAGTACGAGCTGAACGGCAGCGTCGTCAAGCGGCTGGGCATTCAGCCGAAGTAAGTCCGGGTTGAAACGTCATGGGCCGGGCGATCGCCCGGCCCATGAGTCTATGGTTGCCACTTCCTGAGTTGCCAGACTCCGTTCCAGTCACCCGGCGCCGCGGCGAGCGCCTCGAGCCGCTGCAGCATCGTCCGAGCCGGCCCGTCGGCGGGAGCGATGCCCAGACAGTCCGAGAAATGCGTGCGCGCTTGCGTCCAGTCGCCGCGCCGATAGGCGCCAAGACCTAGAGCGTAGCGCGCGGCCAGATCGCGCTGGGCGTCAGAGACCCGATCCACCCGCCCGAGAATCTCGAAGAGCACCTGCGGCGCGTCGATGCCCGGCAGCAGCACCGTGTCGATCTCGCGCAGCGCGAACGCGGCGCGCATGCGTTCGGCCGTCGTGTGGCAGACGAGATTCGCGGTTCCGTACACGCGATTGGCGCCCTCGATGCGCGAGGCGAGATTGACCGTGTCGCCGATCACCGTGTAGTTGCGGCGATCCTGGGCGCCGATGCTGCCGGTGATTCCCGGCCCGCTGGCGATGCCGATCCGGACCCGCGGCGCGAAGACCTCGGCGTCACCGCCGAAGATGTCGCGGCTCGCCGCGGCGACCGCCGGCATGCTGTCGATGCAGCGCAGCGCCGCATCGGCGCTGCGCGCGGCCAGTTCGTCCTTGGGCACGAAGGGCGGGCACCAATAGGCCATGACAGCATCGCCGATGTATTTGTCGATGATTCCGTCGGTCGCAGCGACCTCCCGTGCGATCACGGAGAGATAGACGTTCAGGAACTGCACCAGCCGCTCGGCTTCGACGCGCTCGCTCAACGCGGTGAAGCCGACAAGATCGCAGAACAGCACGGCGACCTCGCGGCGTTCGCCGTGCTCGACAAGAAGGCTCTTCGCATCGATGAGCTGCTCGGCGATGCGGCGGTCGACGTATTTGCCGAACATCTCCCTGATCCGGTCCCGCATGCGCAGGCCCTCGGTCATCCGGTTGAAGGACGCCGCCAGCCGGCCGATCTCGTCGCGCGAGGGGATTTCGATGCGCGTGTCCAGATTGCCGCCTTCGACCGCCTCGGCGCCGCGGACGACGGACCGGATCGCACGGATCAGGCGCACCGCGCCGATCGCGGCGACGCCCAGCCCGAGTATGGACGACAGCACGAACACGACGATCGTCGCGGTCTGCGCCCGCGCCTGGGCGGTTTGTGCCTCGTGCGATATCGTCTGCAGGACGCCGTACATGCCGGCCCGCAGGGTTTCCAGCCGCACGCCAAGCTCATCCCGCACGTTGTCGATCGTCGTCAGGCGCTGGCGCGCTTCCGCCACCGACCGCGCTTGTATCGCGGCGATGCAGGCGCCGGTTTCCTTCTCGTAGACCTGCGTCAGGGCCGTCAGCGCGGCGAAGGCGTCGGTCAGCGTCCGCATGTCGCGCGCGGCGCCGGCGGCGTAAACGTGGTCCCGTTGCTCTCCCAGCAGCCGCTCCGCATCGGCCATTTCGCTATGGAAGCGGTGTTGCGCCGTGAGGAAGTCCTCGATGCTCTCGGCAATCCATGCGTCCGGCGTGGCGGCGTCCTCCGCAGCCAGAAGTGCGCGCCGCAGCGACACCGCCTGTTCCAGCGAGCGGATGTGGCTGCGTGCGAATGCGCCATAGGTGGGGGTCGCGAAGTCGACGACGAACTGGATCTGGCGGACGGTCTCGGCCGAGTTCCGCAGCGATATGAATGCCGTCAGCGACAGCAGCAGGATCAGCCCTGCGGTGAGGCCGACGAACTTGGCGCCGAGCGATAAGCCGCCGATCGCGGGGACGCTGCCTCGGGCGCGGAACATGGCTATAGGTTAGCCGACGCTATCGGAATTGCCATGGGTCGTTCGGACGGCCATGGAGCCAGGCGCGTCGTGCGGCGGCGCCGGTTCGCCTGCCGCGCGACGGGCGAGTGCGATGAGCCAGAGGATCGCCGCGCTCCAGAACAGGAGCAGCCACAGGCTGACGAGGGCCGTCCGCGTCGCCGCCTCGACGCCCAGCAACGGCGCCACGACGACCGGCAGGTTGGCGAGGAGATGAAGCCCCATTGCGGCGGCGAGGCCGCGGCCGAGACTGCCCGGCGCGCCGCGCCACAAGACAAGTGCCGTGGCAGTGAATGCGCCGTGGACGAGGCAGACCATGTAGCGCTCGCTGATGAAACCGAGCAGCGCCGACCAGGGCGCGGTGGCGACGCCCGGCGTTGTCTTCAGGAGGCCCGCGACCAGCGCGATTTCGCCGAGGCCGAAGCCGAGCCCGAGCGCCAGGCCCATGCGCACGGCGTTGGCGCGCGTCGTGCGGCGCGCGAACCACGGCAGCAGCAGCGGCAGCAATTTGGCCGGCTCTTCGGTCAGCGGCGCATACAGCGGCCGCAGCCATGTCAGGGTGCCGGCGCTGAACGCGCCCGTGGCGACCGAATCCAGCGGCGTGCGCACCAGGTGATAGGTCAGCGGCGAAAGCGGCAGGGCGACGATGGCGGCGGCAACGAGGAGCGCCGCCTCGCGCCGCGGCGCCGACCACGCGAGCGCGCCGCCATAGACGGCGACGGACATCAGGGCTGCGATCAGGGCGGCGGTGGTCAGACCGGTCATGCGCGGCCGCCCCTTCGCGGCGATCCTATTCCTTGCGCGGACTCAACCGCGTCACGTGGCCCATCTTGCGGCCCGGGCGCGCCTCGCGCTTGCCGTAGAGATGCAGGCGCGCCGTGGGATCCTTGACGATCTCCGGCCACTGGTTGATGTCGTCGCCGATCAGGTTCTTCATCACCGCGTCGGAATGGCGTTCGGGGCTGCCGAGCGGCAGGCCGCAGATGGCGCGGACGAGCTGTTCGAACTGGCTGGCGATGCAGGCATCGATCGTCCAGTGGCCCGAGTTGTGCGGCCGCGGCGCCAGCTCGTTGACCAGCACGGTGTCGCCGCGCTCGACGAACATCTCCACCGCGACGACGCCGGCGAGGTCCAGCTTCTGCGCGATATGCGTCGCCACCGCCTCGGCGCGCATCGTCACCTCGGGCGAGATGCGCGCCGGCGCGATGGTCTGGTCGAGGATGTGGTGCCTGTGCTGGTTCTCGACCGGGACGTAGGCCGCGTGCACGCCGTCGAGGCCGCGCGCGACGATCACCGAGATCTCCTGCGTGAAATCGACGAAGCCCTCGAGCACGCCGCGCGGGGCGCCCATCTGGCGCCACGCCTGGTCGAGGTCGGTGTCCGGGCGGATCATCACCTGGCCCTTGCCGTCATAGCCGAGCACGGCGGTCTTCAGCACCGAGGGCCGGCCCAGATCGCGCACCGCGCGCGCGAGCCCGGCGGCGCTGCTGACCTCCTGGAAGGGCGCCGTGGCGACGCCGATCGAATTGAGGAAGTCCTTCTCCTTGAGCCGGTCCTGGCAGGTGGCGAGCACGTCGGGACTCGGCCGGACCGGGACGAGGCCGGCAAGGAACTCGACGGGGTCGACCGGGATGTTCTCGAACTCGTAGGTCACGACGTCCACATCGCGCGCGAACGTGCTCAGCGCCGTACGGTCGTCGTAGGCGCCGACGGTCTCGGCGCGGGCGACGTGGCTGGCCGGAGAGTCGGCCTCCGGGCTGTAGATGTGGCAGCGGTATCCGAGCTCCGCCGCGGCGAGGGCGGTCATGCGGCCGAGCTGGCCGCCGCCCAGGATTCCGATCGTGGCACCCGGCTTGATCGTGTTCACCGGTGCGATCCCTTCGCGTCGTCAACGGGCACCTTGCCGACGCTGCCGGTCTGGGCCGCGCGATAGCGATCGAGGGCGCGGGCGATCTTCTTGTCCTCCAGCGCCAGCACGGCGGCGGCGAGCAATGCTGCGTTGACCGCGCCGGCGCGGCCGATCGCCAGCGTGCCGACCGGGATGCCCGCCGGCATCTGGGCGATCGACAGCAGGCTGTCCAGGCCCTTGAGGGTGCGGCTTTCGACGGGAACTCCGAAGACGGGCAGGGACGTCAGGGCGGCGGCCATGCCCGGCAGGTGGGCGGCCCCGCCCGCCCCGGCGATGATCACCTTGAGCCCCCGGTCCCGGGCGGTCGTCGCGTAGTCGTAGAGCCGGGTCGGGGTGCGATGGGCCGACACGATCCGCCGCTCGGCGGCGACGCCCAGTTTTTCAAGGGTCTCGGCGGCATGGCGCATCGTCTCCCAATCGGACTGGCTGCCCATGATGATCCCGACGCTAACCATTTGCTTTGCCATTATTTTGCCGTGTCCCCCGGCCATGCTTGCCGCGAAAGGCCGGCATTATAGTGAGGGGCTTCCGGATGGCAATTTCTGGTAAACCTTATTTACGGTATGTTCCTGCCACCATGGCGGGAGCATCCTCCGCCTGGGCGGATGGCTTTACGAACAGCGAGCACGCCTCAGCATGAAGGTCGGCGGCAACAAGCAGACGGGCGCCACCCAAGCCATCGGGCCGGTCGCGCGCAAGACGACCGCCGCGGTCGACAAGGCGACGCGGACCGCTGCGCCGACCCAGCCTTCCGTCGTGACCGAGGTCATGGGCATCCCCGAGGCCGAGTTCACGCCCAAGGTCCGCGCCGCGATCATGGCGCTCATGGAGGAAGTCGACAAGCTGCGCCGTGAGATCCAGCAGAGCCAGTCGCGCATCGCCTATCTCGAGCAGCTCGCCGACCAGGATTCGCTGACCCCGATCGCCAATCGCCGCGCCTTCGTGCGCGAGCTGTCGCGCATGATGTCCTTCGCCGAGCGCTACGACACCCCGTCGAGCGTGATCTATTTCGACGTCAACGACCTCAAGGTCATCAACGATACGCTCGGTCACGCCGCCGGCGACGCCGTGCTGGCGGAGGTCGCGAGCGTCCTCGTCAAGAACGTGCGCGATTCCGATTTCGTCGGCCGCCTCGGCGGTGACGAGTTCGGCGTGATCCTCACCTATGCCGACCAGGCCGTCGCCAACGAGAAGGCTGTGTCGCTCGCGGCGGCGATCGCCGCCCATCCTGTTTCGTGGCAGGGCAAGACCATCAACATCTCAGCCTCGTGGGGCGCGCACTCGTTCCGCGGCGGCGATGCCGCCGGCGTCCTCGATGCCGCCGACCGAGCCATGTACGCCCAAAAGAAAGAGCGCTCCAAGCCGGCCTGATCGACCGGGGATCGCGTTCTACGCGATGATGTCCGGTAGCAGCCGGCTTTCGAGCTGCGCGATCTGGTCCTTGAGCATGAGCTTGCGCTTCTTCAGCCGCTGAAGCTGAAGCTGGTCGAAGGGCTGCGATTCCTGTACCCGCGCGATGACGTCGTCGAGATCGCGGTGCTCACTCTTGAGTTCGGCGAGCTTGAGCTTGATCGTCGCCAGATCAGGATCATCCATCGGCGCGGCTGGTCCGGGCGGTGGGGAGGAGTGGCGCGAAGCATAGCAGAAAGCCCGCGACATTTCATGGACGGCGATTGCCCCGGGGCCGGCTTTTTGTGACATTGTCTCATCAGGGAAAAGCTATGCAATTCATGGGGCTGGCATGATCAAGCGGATCGGGTTGATGACCAGCGGTGGCGATTGCGCCGGGCTGAATGCGGTGATCCGGGCGGTGGTGCTGCGGGCCGTCGAGACCTATGGCTGGCGCGTCATCGGCATTCGGCAGGGCACGCACGGCCTGCTGAGCAGCCCGCCGGACGCGGAGGAACTCGACGTCGATACGCTGCCCGCCGGGCTGATGCGCATGGGCGGAACGATCCTCGGCACGACCAACACGGGCGATCCGTTCGCCTTCCCGATGCCCGACGGCACCAAGAAGGACCGCTCGAACGAGGTGATCGCCAACTATCGGCGCCTCAATCTCGACGCGCTGATCGGCATCGGCGGCGATGGCAGCATCCAGATCCTGCGCCGGCTGGCCCAGCAGGGCGGCATCAACTTCGTCGCGATCCCCAAGACCATCGACAACGATGTCGGACATACCGAGGCGTCGATCGGATTCTCGACCGCCGTCGATGTCGCCACCGAGGCGCTCGACCGGCTGCAGCCCACGGCGGCGAGCCACAGTCGGGTCATGATCCTGGAAGTGATGGGGCGCGATGCGGGCCATATCGCGCTCGCGGCCGGCATCGCGGGCGGCGCCGACGTGGTGCTGATCCCCGAGATCCCCTGGCAGCTCGACAAGATCCAGGCGCGCATCGAGCAGCTCAAGGCGCGGGACCGCAACTTCGCGCTGGTCATCGTCGCCGAGGCGGTACGCACCGAGCAGGGCGAGGCCGCGACGATCAGCACCGTCGGCGGCAAGCGCTATGGCGGCATCGGCCATTATCTCGGCGGACTGATCGAGAAGGCGACCGGGGCGGAAACGCGCGTCACGGTGCTCGGCCACATCCAGCGCGGCGGTCAGCCCGGCGCGCGCGATCGACTGCTGGCTTCGGCCTTCGGCGTGCATGCGGTCGACCTGATCGCGCAGGGCAAGTTCGACCGGATGGTTGCCTGGTGGCATCGGGAGGTTGCCGACGTGCCGCTGGCGGAGGCGGTGTCCGCGCCGCACACGGTCGATCCCGACGGGCCGATGGTGCACACCGCGCGCGGCCTCGGCATCTGCCTCGGCGACTAGGCGTGTTCCCGGCCTCGCCGTTCTGGGATTTCTCGCTGCGACTCTACGCGCGGCCCGGCGTCGCCGAGGCGTGCCTGCGGCTGCAGGACCGCCATGGGATCGACGTGAACATGCTGTTCTTCTGCCTGTGGCTCGGCTCAGAAGGCCAGGGCCTGTCACGTCGCGATATCGCGCGGCTGATCGCCAAAGTGCGAACGTTGCACGAGCAGGTGGTCAAGCCCCTGCGACTCGCGCGCACCGTGCTCAAGCGCATGCTGGCGGCGGAGGAGGACGTTCTTCCGCCGGCGGCGGGTGCGCTGCGCGCGGCGGTGAAGAAGAGCGAGCTCGACGCCGAGCACCTGGAGCAGATCGTGCTCGCCGCCTCGCGCCCGCCGAGTCGCAATGCTGCAGCGCAGCGTCGCGCCGGCGAGGCGCCGGGAAGGGCCAACGCCGAACTTTATTTCGCAGTGCACGGCGCGCGACTTGGCCGAAACGATCAGGCCGATCTGAGCGTTATCATATCGGCGCTCGGAGAGGACTCGACTGCCAAGCTCGACTCGAGTCGCCGACTTGACCGCAACCGCCCCTTGGCAAGGCCCGGGGGAGGGGCGTAGCATCTCAGGGTTCTATGGCAGTCCAACCACGGAGGATATGGATGACCATCGAAGATCGTGTCGGAACGTTAAGAGCAAAACACGCCCGGCTAGAACACGAGATCGATGAAGAAATCCACCGACCACTCCCCGACACGGTACATCTGACCGAGCTCAAACGCGAAAAACTGCGCGTCAAGGAAGAGATCCAGCGCATGTCGGGCTGACCGAAGCCCCACTACCCGATCAAGCACCCGAGCCGCCGCGCAGGGCCTCACAAGGCCCGGGAGCGGCGGTTTGTGTTTGTGCATCCCGCGCGAGGCCAGCCGTCGCGCTCTATGATCCAGCGACCGGGCGTGCCATCAGCACCGCATCGCCGTCGGCATATTTAAGCGACTTGTGCGGCACGAGCGGCCGCCTGTCGATCTCCCTGAAGCCGCGTCGACGATAGAGCGCCATCGCGCGCGCGTTGCGCTCGAAGCAGATCAGACTTAGTCGCTGCAATCCGAGCATCCTGGCACGCGCGGCGGCATCATCGAGCAGCCGCATGCCGATGCCCGCGCCGCGCCATCGCGGATAGAGCGCGACGCCGGAAATATAGAGGCTGCCGTAATCCTCGAGTTCGCTGTAGGGCCGCAGCACCGGGTCTTCCTCCGGCTGCGGCGCCTCGGGTCGCGCCATCTCGTAGGCGTGCAGCATGCCGACGATGGTGTCGCCCTGCTCGGCGATGACGCAGTTCTGGTAGGAGAACGCGACGCCTTCGCGGGCATAGCGCCGCGTGCCGATCTCCTCGAGCGACAGCCCGGGCATGTCCATGCGGCTCCAGATGTAGGCGGCGAGCCCGTCGGACGCGATCAGGAACAGGCGTGCGATGTCGGCGCAGTCGGCGCGCGTCGCGGGCCGCAGGCGGGTTTCCATCAGCGCGAGGCGGCGACGGCCAGCGGCCGCGGTCGGTCGTTGAATCGCGGGAAGCCGCCATGCGCGATCGCCGACAGCAGGTCGATGGTGGCGTGCGCCTCGCTCATCATCGCGGCGACGATCGCCGCGGCGGGGCGGATGCTCTGGATATTGCCGGCGCCTTCGCCGGCCGGCAGGCACATCTCCTCGAAATCGCCGACCGTTTCAGGGGTCGGCGGCAGCGCGGAGAATTTCGGCATGTCGACATGGTCGTCGCCGAGCCGCGTGCGTCCGATCGGCGGATGCGCCCGACTGTCTTCGCGCGGCGCGGTGCCGTGCGATTGGGCCACGACGCGGTTGCGGATCACGCGAAGGCTCTGGTCGGGCCATTCCGGGCCGAACAGCGCGGTGCGCACGGTGTCGCCGACTCCCGCCTGCACGATCCGCGCCTTATAGACGTCATGCGCATGCGCCTCGGTACTGGCGAGGAAGCGCGTCCCGCACCAGACCGCCTCGGCGCCCAGCGCCATCGCCCCGACGAGGCTGCGTCCGTCGACGATGCCGCCCGCGGCGATGACGGGCACCGGTGCCACGGCCTCGCGCACCGCCGGCAGCAGGCTGAAGGTCGCGGCCTCGGCGCGATTATGTCCGCCGCCTTCCTGTCCCTGGGCGATGATGGCGTCGGCGCCCATGGCCTTCGCCGCGCGGGCATCCGCGACGCTGCCGACCTGCACCCAGACCTGAATGCCGTTGGAGCGCAGGCGCGCGACGTGGCGCCGCTCCGGCAGACTCAGCGAGAAGACCACGACCGGTACGCTTTCGCCGATGCAGACCTCGACATGCTCGATGCCGACGCAATCGGTCGTGAAGGCGACGGCATAGGGGCGGCTGGTCAGCCGCCGCACGTCCCACAGCATGTGCCGCAGCGCCGCCGGCGCCACCATCGCGGCGCCCAGCGTGCCCAGCCCGCCGGCGTTGCTGACGGCCGCCACCAGCGGCGGCCGCGCGATGCGGGCCATGCCGGCCGAAACGATCGGCGCTTCAAGGCCGTAGGCGTCGGTGATGCGGGTGCGGAACATGCGATATCCTTGCGGCTCTTCGGGCCAAGCTAGGCCTTCGCCGGGAGCGGTTCTGTGAAGCGCTTCACACGCGATGGAAAATAGGTGTGGATGGACCGCGCTGCGCTGCGCCGCGTTCATGAAGCGGCGCTGGGGATTCGCGCCGCCGGCCGGTTAAGATCGACCGCCGGAAACACGAGGAGATTTTGCATGCCGCAGGCGACCACGGAAACGAAGCCGGAGGCCTACCGCCTCGTCGCCGACGGCGACATCCCCAACAATCCCCGCCTGGCCCTGCTGGTCTATCGCGGTGTGCTGCCGCTCGACGGCGGGGATGCCGCTGCCGCCTGCGAGGCGATCTTCAACCGCAACCGGTGGCCCGCGCAGTGGCGCAACGGCGTCTACGGCTATCACCACTATCACACGACGGCGCACGAGGTTCTGGGCGTCGTCCGCGGCGAGGTGAAGGTGTGCTTCGGCGGGCCCAACGGGCAGGTCGTCGGCGTGCGCGCCGGTGACGTGGTCGTCATTCCCGCCGGCGTCGCGCACAAGAACGAGGGCGCCAGCAAGGATCTGCTGATCGTGGGCGGCTATCCGGACGGCCAGGACTGGGACATTTGTCCGGCGAAGCCCGGCGAGCGCGGGTGCAGCGCCGAGGATATCGCGAAAGTGGGCATGCCCGAAGCCGACCCGGTCTATGGGCGCGACGGCCCGCTGATGCAGCAATGGGCGGTTAACCAGGCCGCGCGGGGCATGTGAAAAAGATCACTGCGGTGTCCCCCGCTTCCCGGTAACTCATCCGCCCCGGCAATGTCCGGGATGATCGGATGAAGGGGTACGGATATGGGATTGAAGGATTGCCGCGGCGTTCCCGTTTCGACGGATAACCAGGCGTCGCTCGACGGCTTCGAGCGCGCGCTGAAGCTGCTCAACGGCTATTTCGCCGATCCGCTGGCCGCGATCGACAGGGTGCTCGAGCCCGATCCCGGATTCGTCCTCGGCCACTGCTTCCGTGCCAGCCTGATGATGATCTCCACCGAGCGCGGCGCCGAGGCGGAGCTGCGTCGCAGCCTCGAAGCGGCGGAGGCCCTCTCGGCTTCCGCGAACGAGCGCGAACGCGGCCACATGGCGGCGCTGCGCGCCTGGCTCGAGGGCGATCTGCAGCGCGCCGCCGATCTCTATGGCAGCGTGCTCATCGAGCATCCGCGCGACCTGCTCGCCCTGCAGCTCGCGCACCAGTGCGATTTCTTCGTCGGGCAGTCGATGATGCTGCGCGACCGCGTCGCGCGCGTGCTGCCGTACTGGGACCGCGACGTGCCGGGATACGGCTACGTGCTCGGCATGCATGCGTTCGGCCTCGAGGAGATGAACGACTATCGCCGTGCCGAGGATACAGGCCTTCGCGCGCTCGATTTCGATGCGCGCGACACCTGGGCCGTCCACGCCGTCACGCACGTGATGGAGATGGAAGGGCGCCTGTCGGACGGGATCGCGTTCCTCGGTGTACGCCAGCGCGACTGGGCGCCGGAGAACATGTTCGCGTTCCACAACTGGTGGCATCTCGGCCTGTTCCATCTCGACCTCGGCCAGACGGATCGCGTGCTCGAGATCTTCGACACGGGCGTCCGGCCGGGCGCGTCGGGCGCGGCGCTCGAGATGGTCGACGCGTCGGCGATGCTGTGGCGGTTGCGCCTGCGCGAGGTCGATGTCGGCGGCCGCTGGAAGAGCCTTGCCGACACCTGGCTGCCGACCGCGGACGCCTACTACGCGTTCAACGATGCGCACGCCATGATGGCTTATGTCGGCGATGGCCGTGACGCCGATGCGGCGCGTCTCATCGCGCTGATGGAGACGCGCGCGGCCGGCACCGGCACGAATGCGATGATGACGCGCGACGTCGGGCTGCCGCTTGCGCGCGGGATCAAGGCGTTCGGCGAGGCGCGCTATGCGGAAGCGGTGCGACAACTCATGCCGCTGCGGCCGATCGCGAACCGGTTCGGCGGCAGCCATGCCCAGCGCGACGTGATCGGGCTGACGCTGATCGAGGCGGCGATCCGGGACGGGCAGGCGAAGCTGGCCCGCGCGCTCGCCGCCGAGCGCACTGCCCTGAAGCCGTCGAGCCCGACGAACTGGCAGCTCTCGGCGCGTGCCCTGGCGGCGATGGGCGAGGGCGAGTCCGCGGCCTACGCGCGCAAGAAGGCGCGGGCCTTGGCGGCCTAGCGATCCGCTCTCAGTCCGAGCCCTTGGCGGGCTCGGACTGGA
>JAESGS010000098.1_pt1 | contig 146151 bp, 135 predicted proteins | sample 9269761 | NCBI WGS metagenome assembly JAESGS01 (sample SAMN15741799, study PRJNA653493) | algae metagenome | isolation source: Cyanosarcina radialis HA8281-LM2 and co-occurring heterotrophs from damp... | place: USA: Makauwahi cave, Hawaii | collected 2011-01-06 | reverse complement strand
GGGGATCATTAAGACTCCAAACCAACCTACGTAGAGGCGGTTTTCGGTCGATGTTACCCACTCGCAAAACTGTTCCCAGACGTTAGCGCTAGAGCGCTGTTGAATGGTGGTAGTCATGTGTATGAATAATTGCTGAATGAAGTTTTCAAGGTTCGGCGGTAGCGTTTTGTCTACCGTGATTACTACATTAGACCATTTTTTAAGTTTTGTAAAGCTGTTTTAAGTTAGATAAATATTTGTTTAACTTATACTAGTTATTAGTTTTAGTTAGATACTGTGAATCTTAATTCTCTAGAGAGAGGGAGACTGACAATCGAGGGCTTATAATGCTAAAACTTCTGTATATTTACGAGATCGAGTAGAAATTGCACCTCTCTAGCTGGGTAAATTCTAGGTAGGGGAATTATAGAGAGATCGTGATGAACGCAGCACCAAACTCTGCTTATCGATATCAAGTTGGGGGCAGCTTACCGTTTAACGCCATTACATATATCGAACGACAAGCCGATCGCGAGCTTGAGGAAGGGCTAAAAAAAGGAGAGTTTTGTCACGTCCAGGCTGCCAGACAGACTGGCAAATCTAGCTTGTTGGTACGCACGATGCACCAACTGCAAGCCCAAGAGGTGGCTTGTGCGGCGATTTACCTTTCTGAGATCGGCAGCCGCAATAGCACTGCCGAGCAGTGGTACGCAGGAATTATCTACCTGCTGGCCAACCACTGGCATTTTGCCAATAAGATCGATGTCGGTCAATGGTGGTCGGAGCGCAATTTTTTGTCGCCAGTACAACGTTTGAGCGAGTTTATCGAACAAGTTTTACTAGTAGAAGTCAAAAATCAGATCGTCATTTTTGTCGATGAGATCGATAGTGCCAGCGAGTTGAAGTTCCCGCTAGAAGATTTTTTGGCAGCGATCGGAGCTTGTTATAACAAACGCGCCAATAATCCGGAATTCAAACGTTTGAACTTTGCTATATTCGGAGCGATCGATCGGAGAGAAGTAACCCTCAATCAGAATTTGCCACCATTTAATCGGGGAAAAACGATTGAATTACCTGGCTTTAGTATCTATGAAATTAAACCTTTAGCTTTAGGAATTGCCCATCAGTTTCGCCATCCCAAGCAAGCGCTGGAACGAGTCTTAAGTTGGACGGGAGGGCAACCACTACTGGCCCAAAAGCTTTGTCAACTCCTACAAAATTTACCATCTCCGGTTGCGGCTGGTAAGGAAGCTGAAACGATCGAAAAGATCGTGCGATCGCGTATTATCGACCATTGGGAAGAACGGGACGAACCGACACATCTGAAGCTCGTCCGCGATCGCCTGCTGGGCAACAGTCAAAGTCCGGCTCGGCTGCTAGGACTGTATCAGCAAGTTCTGCGCAAGGGAGAATTGGAATTAGACGATAGTGCAGAACATCAGGAATTGCTGCTCTCTGGATTGGTTGTGAAATGCGACGGCAAGTTAAAAACTTACAACCGAATATATCAAGCTATTTTTAACCAAACTTGGGTGCAAAAAGAACTATCAAATGTAGTTTTTTCTGAGATTTTATGCGGCAGATATGAAATCATTAAGCTCTGGGAATTTGGTGAATTTAGCGAAATCTACTTTGCTAGAGACAATCAATCTCCTAGACAGCGATATTGCGTAGTTAGAAAGCTAAAAATAGGAGCGATTAATCCGTTTGCGATCGAGCAAGCAATTCACTTATTTAAAAAGTTAGCAACTCATACTCAGTTCCAACGCTTGGTCGATTACTTTGAAGAAAACGACCAATTATATTTGGTGCATGAATTTATCGACGGCTACGATCTAGAAACAGAACTTAGTAATAAAAAGAAACTCGGCGAAGAAGAAGTCATTAAAATTTTACAAGATGTTTTAAATTTTCTCGCGTTCGTTCACGAACTTAACATCATTCACGGCGATATCAAACCTACTAACTTAGTCAGGCGCAAGCAAGACAATAAAATCGTTTTAGCTAACTTTTGGATGTCGCCAGGGCTTAGCACTTTACTGATTAACTCATTAGAACAAATCGATACCAATAATACGATCGGTACGCCAGGGTATATCGCTCCAGAACAACTTGATGGCAGACCGCATTTTAGTAGCGATATCTATGGTTTAGGCATCACAGCAGTTCAACTGCTGACTGGGTTACGTCCCAGCGAGATCCATAGGGATGCGTCTACGGGTAAAGTTATTTGGCACGATTATCCCCAGGTAAGTCCTCGCTTAGCTAACTTTTTAGATAAAACGATCCACCAAGATCTACGGCAACGCTATCTGTCGGCTACATCTGCTTTAGAAGGAATCGCTAGTTTAATCGATCCAGTTTTAGAAGACTCCGCTGTTGCCAAAACTCCATCTGGTTTCGGCCAAGCCATTTTGCAGTCAGAAAAGATTAGCAAGGCGTTGAACACTCCGATGCCAAAGAAATGGGTAAAGGTAACGAGTTGGGTAGGTGCGATCGTCGCTATTGTTTCCATCGGTTGGGCAGCGATGAAAGTGTTCTCGTCAGGAGTCATCCCTGGCACTTCACCTACCACAGATCCTTCCCTGCAATCGCCTAACGATCCGAAAACGCAGAAGTCTCCTCCCAGCACTGAACCCTCACCAAGGTTGTCTAATCCTACAGCCAATGGCGCGAGCGATCGATAGACTTCTCGCAAGTCTTAGGTATTAGGTGAAGGTGGCGATAATTTTGCCTTTAGGATGACGGATCTAGATGGCGATTGCAAAGCTGATTTAGTAGCGATTAAAAAGAACCAAACTGGTACCGATCGCACTACAGTTGAGGTTCTATCTGGTAGTTCTGGATTCCAAGTTTCTAAGCTCGGTAAGCATGAAGCGATTGGAAGCTGTTGCTAATTGCCGAACCCATGACTTTCATCAAGGTATGGCGCAATCCCACAGCTAAAGGATGAGATAATTCGCCCATCTTACCCGATCGCCTAGATGCCAGGACGATCGCCTTGGTACGTGGAAACCTGAGAGATTCGTATTGTTGAAAAGCTAAACTCGGATCTAGTTGCGTTGGCGAAGCCTGTGCGATTAGCACGGATCGCAAGCACTGGGCAACGACATAAGCATCCTCCAACGCCGTACAAGCGCCCTGACCCATCGTCGGTAGCATGGGATGGGCAGCATCGCCGAGTAACGTCACGTTTTTCTGACTCCAAGGCTGTTTGGGCGGGCGATCGTATAAATCTGTAGTCAAAATATTGGCCTCATCCGTGGCAGCAATTAATTCGGGAATGGCTGGAAACCAATCTCCATACATGGCTTCAAGCTCTTTTTTCCGCCCCCTGGCAGCATCCGGTTGCGCTTCTGAGGCGGTAGCAGCAGCGTACCAGTACATCTTGCCCTTGCCCAGCATCATCAAACCGAATCCTTTACCGCCGCCTAAATATTCTTGAATGTAGCCAGGACGGTAGGCAGCAGGAATACGAGCGGTCAAACCGCGCCAAGTCTTAAAATTTCGGTAAATCGGAGGTTCGTCGCCTAAAATTGCAGATCTAACTCGCGATCGCAACCCATCGGCACCGATTAACGCCTCTCCTTCTACCCTCAAACCGGAAGCAAATTCAGCCAAAACGCCATCGCCCTGAAACTCAAAGCGATCGAAGGTTTCTCCTAAGATAAATTTCTCCCCTGGCACGTTCCGCCACAGTAGCTGATGCAGTTCGGCGCGATGAATGCCGATAACGGGTAGCTCAAAGCGATCGACTGGGATGTTAACTAATTCTCGTCCCCGGTGGGAATTGAATTGATAATTTGTGGTGAGACAACCTACCTGCATAGCCGTCTCTAATAAGTCTAATTTCTGCAAAATGTGGGTGGCGTTTGCCCACAGTGCAATTCCAGCCCCGACTTCTCGCAACTCTTTGGCACGCTCGTAAACTACAGGCTCGATCCCAACTCGACTCAGAGCCAGCGCTGTCGCCGCACCGCCAATGCCACCACCGATGATAATGACTCTTTTCATAGCTCCCCATCTTATCGACTGACAAGTCTGTCGATTAAATTTCATCAAACAAGTTTTATGCCTACTTGTCAACTGCTGTTCGATCGAGGAAAGTGATACTGACCGATCGTTTTTTCAAGTTTGGAACTGTTGTGGTGCGGACAAAAGCTGAAAAAGTCAAGAAAGCTAAGCCAGTACGAGATGCGATCGCTACTCAAGCTGTCATCTTGGCAGCAGCAGAAGAAGAGTTTGCCCAGCATGGATTGACAGCAGCGAGAACAGAAGCCATTGCCGCCAAAACGGGTGTGGCTAAATCGATGATTTATTACTACTTCAAAGATAAAGAAGGTTTGTATCGAGCGGTTTTAGAGCGATCGCACGCCGATCTGTTACAAACGGTGCAAAATTTAGACTGGGAGCATTTATTTCCGGAAGTGGCGTTAGAAAAATTTTTGCAGGCATTGCTCGATTGCGTATCGCGCAACCCAAAACTGCCCGCTATGATGTTTCACGAAGCCATACAAAACCACGGAAAATACTACAAAGACAGCAGTTCTGTCGATATCGATCGCATTTCGATCGCCATTTTGGAACGAGGTGTGGCAGCGGGAGTATTTCGTCCCCTCGATCCGTTTCAGTCGGCCATTAATATCATGGGAACTTGCTTGTTCTATTTTATTGGTGCCGGAAACATTCAACAGTTTCCCCAAGGAGAGCAGCTTTTGAGTCCAGCGATGCTGCAACGGCACGCCGAGGAAGCGATCGCGCTCGTCTTGGCTGGGGTACGAGCGCCGTCAAAGCCGATTGCCCCTGCGGAACATGAATGAAAAGTCAAAAATTGGGACAACAACAAAAACCCCTGATGAGAAACCAGGGGTAAAAAGCGATCGAGGATCTATATGCTTCTCGATCGCGCAAGGAAGTCGGTCGATCGCACTGATTTAGACTGGCTATAGATCGATAGCTCCAGAAGTTTTGTCAGTCGATCGCACTTAGAGGTTGAAGTTTCTATGCTGAAATTCTACTTTCATCCAATTTCGGTTAACGCTCGTCGCGTTTGGGTAGCATTGCTAGAAAAACAAATTTCGTTCGAGCCAATTCTAGTCAATTTAGATGGGGAGCAGTTCGGCGAGGAATTTACGGCGATTAACCCCCTGCAACGAGTTCCTGTAATTATCGATCGCAATTTCCGGGTAGTTGAATCCTTAGCGATTTTGGACTACCTAGAAGCCAAGTATCCCACACCATCATTGATGCCCAGCGAACCAGAAGCGATCGCTACAGTGCGAATGGTAGAAATGGTAGCAGTCAACGAACTCCAGCCAGCCACAGTTCCCTTAATGCGCTCGTTGGTGGGATTAGAAGTCGAGGCGCAAAAACTGGAAACTGCTCGTCAACGAGTGACAGCCGCGATCGATTTTTACCAAGATCTGTTAAGCGATTGCTCTTACTTTGCTGGCGACGAGCTTACCGTAGCAGACATTGTGGCAGGCACATTAGTACCATCATTGCCCCTGTTTGGCTTTTCCTTCGATAATTATCCACGCCTCCAAGCTTGGATGGAAAGATTAGTGATGAGAGCAAGCTGGCAACAAACCACTCCCCAGCCAGAAGTAATTGAAGCGGCTCTCCCGAATATGAGAAAAATTTTAGAAAGGCGATCCTGAGAAGAGGGCGAGAGCGCGGGGAGGGCGGTGAATTCCAAATTCTGAATTCCGAACTCCGAACTCCGAACTCTATTTGGCGATCGCCTACATAGATAGAATAGTTAACAACGCTAGCACTAGATCTTGCCAATGACACAGCCTTCAGAAGCAGAAACCGCCTTCCCAGAAACTTCAGATTTCAACGACGAATCGATCGATCGCCCCTTAGAAGATGAGGATCTAGACGATCTACCGCATGAAGTCGAAATGTCTCTGTTCGACCACTTGGAAGAGTTGCGGCAGCGGATATTCTATGCTCTGATTGCGGTTGTTATCGGGATGATTGGCTGTTTTTTAGGAGTCAAGCCGATCGTCGAGTTATTAGAAATTCCCGCCCAAGGCGTAAAGTTTCTCCAGCTAGCACCAGGAGAATTCTTTTTTGTCTCCTTGAAAGTAGCTGGCTACAGCGGCTTGCTATTAGCCAGTCCGTTCGTGCTTTATCAAATTATTCAATTTGTCTTACCAGGACTTACCCGCCGCGAACGGCGCTTAATCGGCCCTATAGTCTTAGGTTCTAGCGCCTTGTTCGTTGTGGGGCTGATATTTGCCTATTCGGCTTTAATTCCAGCGGCGCTCAAGTTCTTTGTCAATTACGGTGCGGGTGTCGTCGAACAACTCTGGTCGATCGATCGCTATTTTGAATTCGTCCTCTTGCTCCTGTTCAGCACTGGCTTGGCGTTTCAGATTCCCATAATTCAAGTTCTCCTCGGCTTGTTAGGGATTGTTTCTTCCCAGCAAATGCTCTCTGGCTGGCGTTATGTCATTTTGGGAGCAGCCATCTTAGGAGCAGTTCTCACCCCTTCTACCGATCCTTTAACTCAAAGCCTTCTAGCTGGGGCGGCTTTGGGGCTATATTTTAGCGGTATTGGTTTAGTCAAACTGATAGGACGGTAATTTAGAAATAATTGGATGATTCTTGTGGTATAGGCATCTTGCCTGTCCCACCTCGATCGAACACTCCTGGGGATGTCAGGAGTTTTTTCAGCCTGGGCTTCTCTTGTACGGGTCGATCGAGGATTGCCTGAAATTCTTGCCATTGCTCGTCATTTAGCACAAACAAGCAGCGATCGGCTAAAGTTTTTTCTGCTGCGATCGAGCCATGCTCTAAGAGGAATTCGTTTGTATCATTCATAAAATCCATTCTGAAGTTCTCTCTCCGAGATCTATCGGGATACTAACCGCCCTACCGACATGGGGCCGATCGCGGGTGTGTCGAATATAATTTTGTACTTGCGATTCTCCACCCCAAGCGTCGAGATAACTGGCAACGCGATCGAGATTAGCCAGATAGTCGGCTTCTGACAGCGGAAAAGATGCCTGCTCTAAATATTTCCACATCACTTGGACGAACATTTGGCCTTGAATCCGCCTTAGCTGAATGTCGTATGAATGTCCCCACTTATCGAGCAGGAGTTGGCGCAGGTCTTGTCCGGTCATCTGATACCATTTTGGATTTTAGATTTTGGATTTTGGATTGTAGAAGCAGGCTGAAGCAGGAGGTTCAAGCTGGGAAACTGGGATGAATTATGAAAGCAATCTTTACTTGAGTTTACGATCGGGTACAAAAGAATGTGATAATACGATTATTTGCTCTGTAACCCTTTAAATAAAAGGGGTTGTGGCGACGAATGCTTCCTAGATGCTAGCTCAACATCGATCGAGCAGGGTAAACAATTTTCTGGGATTTCACCCAGGGTAGTTGACAAAAATATACACTCGTTAAGTTATGGCTCAACTTTCTGGTTCTGCGGATGTCCCCGATATGGGGCGCAGGCAATTCATGAACCTTCTCACTTTTGGTACTGTGACCGGAACAGTGCTGGGCGGACTATATCCAGTGGTGAAATACTTTATCCCGCCATCCAGCGGCGGTTCGGGTGGTGGCATAACTGCCAAAGATGCCCAAGGCAATGACATCATTGTCAGTCAGTTTGTAGCTGGCCGTAGTAAAGGCGATCGCGCCTTGGCTCAAGGACTCAAAGGCGACCCGACATATATCGTAGTCGAAGGCGACCAAGCGATCGCTAAATATGGAATCAACGCTGTTTGCACTCACTTGGGCTGCGTCGTTCCCTGGAATGCTAGCGAGAACAGGTTTCGGTGTCCGTGTCACGGTTCCCAATACGACACCACGGGCAAGGTAACTCGCGGACCTGCTCCTTTGTCTTTAGCATTGGCTCACGCTACCGTCACAGAAGACGACAAAGTAGTCTTTACTCCTTGGACGGAAACCGACTTCCGCACTGGCGAAGATCCTTGGTGGGCGTAATGGAAGTGTTGAGTGTGGAGTGTTAAGTGTTAAGTGTTAAGTGTGGAGTGGTAGGGGCGCAATGCCTTGCGCCCGTACAGGAGTGTTAAGTGTTGATTCAAGAATGCTCTCCCTCTTCCCCATCTCCCCATCTCCCACTCTCCCCATCTCCCACTCTCCCCGTGACTTGAATTTGGTTATTGCATCGTTTCTCTAACAAATGAAAAAAGCTTGTAAATCGGCAAGATCGGCTGCCAAGCAGGTAATTACCAGAACTATCCTGCTGGCGTTCGCTGTGGTGGCACTTTTCTTCACCAGCGACTTAGTTATTCCCCAAGCGGCTAACGCTTATCCTTTCTGGGCGCAGCAAACTTACCCTGAGACTCCCCGCGAACCGACAGGAAGAATTGTTTGTGCCAACTGTCACCTAGCTGCCAAGCCCACAGAAATCGAAATTCCTCAAGCGGTCAAACCCGATACGGTGTTTGAGGCAGTGGTTAAAATTCCTTATGACACCGCCAGCCAGCAGGTAATCGGCGACGGTTCTAAAGGACCTCTAAATGTTGGCGCGGTGTTAATGCTGCCTTCTGGCTTCAAGATCGCTCCGGAAGATAGAATTCCAGAGGAAATGAAAGAAAAGGTGGCGGGGCTTTATCCTCAAACCTACAAGCAAGGTGAAGATAACGTCGTCATCGTCGGCCCGCTACCAGGAGATAAATATCAAGAAATCGTCTTCCCAGTTTTGTCTCCCAATCCTGCAACTGATAAGGGCGTTTACTTCGGTAAATACCCCGTTCACGTAGGCGGCAATCGCGGACGCGGACAACTTTACCCCACTGGAGAAAAGAGTAATAACGGCGTTTTTGCCGCTTCGGTTGCTGGTAAAGTTACCCAAATTGCCAAGGCTGAAGCTGGTGGCTATCAAGTTAGCATTCAGCCCACCAAAGGCGAAGCAGTAGTAGAAAACATTCCTGCCGGTCCAGAATTAATTGTTTCACAAGGACAAGAAGTTAACGCTGGTGATGCCTTAACCAATAACCCTAATGTGGGTGGTTTCGGCCAAGCCGATGGAGAAGTTGTTCTGCAAAACCCGGTGAGAATTCAATGGTTAATTGCTTTCCTCTTTGCGATTATGCTTTCTCAAGTAATGCTGGTTCTGAAGAAGAAGCAAGTTGAGAAAGTCCAAGCGGCTGAGATGAATCTTTAATCTTTGGCAACTAAACTGTTAGTTCCCAGACAGGCAAAAGCCTGTCTTTTTTTTGTGCGCTAGAAGCGATCGCTATTGTTGCATATAGTAGGGGAGCAATGATGGCAGTAAAAAAAATAATTGGGTAATTCTTGTGGGATAGCCCTCTGGGCTGTCCCAATGGGGCGGGCAGGATGCCATTGGTGTCAAGTTAATGGTCAAAGCCTTCATCCGTCAGGGGTTGAAAACCCCTGCCTCAAAGCTAAAGTCCTCTAAAGAGGACTAACTATAGTCACCTTAGTCCATTTTAATGGACTTGTGCTATTAGCCAGAGGTTGAAAACCTCTGGCGGAGATGGCTGAAACCCATGATTTAGCAACGGTTATAGCCTTAAGTTGACACCAATGGCAGGATGCCCACCCCACAAGAAAGCAGGCATCTTGTTTCCCCCAGAATTACCGGATTTAATTCTTAACCTTAATAATTGCACCCCTACTGGCGATTAAGGTGAGGTCGTAGGAGAAGCAGAACAATTATTATTTTTAAATGTTTGGTTACTAACAATTTCTACAGATGCAGGTAGCGCCCCAGAGCGAAGTTGAATAGCTAGTTCCTGAGCCTGTTTGTCTGTAAAATTGCCACTAATTTCAGCGGCTCCGCCTGTAATACCTGTTGTAGCGTATTGCGAATTAACTGTTGGCGAACTGATGAGAACGTCATCAATAAAAATGCCAATAGACCTTCCCGTCCCTGCTACGTTTTTAGTCATTTCTGTAAACAGTTTGGCACCACTCTCGTCAAATTTAAGTAGAAGTTGCCAGTAATTGCCGAACTGAGAGAGTTGAGCGTTTACATCTCTCAAATTTGCGCCTGTTAAGCCAGCAGGAGCAAAAAAGTTAACGATCGCTTTTCTCTTTTGAGCGATATCAGCCTGATTTTTGGCAATTGCAGCCGTATCTCCGCTGTTTTTCAAATTTTCTTGCTCTGCTAATAGAAGTTGTAGCTGGTGCTGTTCGACGGGTAGTTGTTCCAGCGTTTCTGGTTTTTGCTCTCGGAACTCTAGTTTTGCCGTAGTGACGAGAACTCGCTGGGCTTGTCGGACATCAATGTTGCTTGGTAAGAGAATTGACAATCGATCCGAGCCATCGGGTTGAACTACAGCCTGCTTAATTCCCAAACCATCAAGTCGTTTTGTCATTGCTTCCTGCATTTGAGCCAGAAGTTCGGGAGTGACGCTAGCTTCTTTGTTGGCAGACTTGACTCGCAGCGTTAATTTAACTCCTTCCAGCAGACAGGGAGAAGCAGTAGCAGTTGGGGAAGACTGAGAAACGGTAGAAGTTTGAGAGTTAACCGAATTCGAGCCTCCACAACCAACTACTGTTCCTAAAAGAGCGGCACTGGTAACGAGTGAGAAAGAACGCCTGAAGATTTGGCTAGACGGCTTCATATCCGCAACCTCAAAACTCGATACAGCCGTTATAGCCTGTTTTAAAAGTTGGTGTAATTAGCAATAGCCCCCTGGCATCTTTCAATTACCTGTGCTACTGGAATAGCTCCCAACTCTCCAGAGGCGCGAGTGCGGATGTTGAGACTATCGGATTCTACTTCCTTGGCCCCGACAACTGCCATCACCGGAATTTTGTCTTTCTCGGCGTTGCGGATCGCTTTGCCCAAACGCTCGTTACTGGTATCGGCTTCGGCGCGAATACCGAGCGATCGCATTTTGGCTGCCACTTCTTGGATGAAGGGTAATTGGTCTTCACCCACTGGTATCAATCGCACTTGTATGGGTGCTAGCCACAAGGGGAAATCTCCGGCATACTCTTCGATCAAAATCCCGATTAACCTTTCTAACGAGCCAAAAGGAGCGCGGTGAATCATCACCGGACGCTGCCGGGAACCATCTTCGGCCACGTATTCGAGTTCAAACCGTTCCGGCAAGTTGTAATCTACCTGTACCGTACCTAATTGCCACTCCCGCTCTAGGGCATCCTGGAAGATAAAATCGAGTTTAGGCCCGTAAAAGGCTGCTTCTCCAATCCCTTCAAAGTAGTTCATTCCCAGGTGTTCGACGGCGCGACGAATCGCCCCTTCAGCCTTATTCCAAGCCTCATCCGAACCGATGTATTTGTCGGAACTAGGATCGCGGAAACTCAATCTGGCTTTAAAGTTCTTCAGTTGCAAACTCTTGAACACCGATAAAATTAAATCCACCACGTTGAGGAATTCGCTATCGAGTTGCTCTGGAGTGACAAACAAGTGGGAATCATCGACGGTAAAGCCTCGTACCCGCGTTAACCCCCCTAATTCTCCAGATTGTTCGTAGCGGTAAACCGTGCCGAATTCTGCCAAGCGCATTGGTAATTCTCGATACGATCGCAACTGGCTCCTGTAGATTTCAATGTGGAAGGGGCAATTCATCGGTTTCATCACAAAACCGCGATCGGCTTCTCTGTCTGTCTCATTCTCCGCCATCAACGGGAACATATCTTCCCCGTATTTCTGTCGGTGTCCGGAAATTCTGAATAGATCCGTTCTGGCAATGTGGGGAGTAACTACAGGTAAGTAGCCGCGTTTGATTTGTTCCTGTTTGAGGAAGTCTTCTAGGGTGTTGCGTAAAATCGTGCCTTTAGGTGTCCATAAGGGCAATCCAGGGCCGACAGGATCGGCAAAGATAAATAATCCTAACTCCTTGCCCAAACGCCTGTGATCGCGCCGTAGCGCTTCTTCCTTGCGCCGCTTGTGTTCGGCTAGCTGTTCTGGGGTTTCCCAAGCCGTACCGTAGATCCGCTGCAACTGCGCCCGGTTTTCATCTCCGCGCCAATACGCGCCCGCTACGCTTTCTAGTTCGATCGCTTTGGGGTTCAAATCGGCAGTATTTTCGACGTGAGGACCGGCGCACAAATCCCACCACTGCTCTCCTAAGTGATAAATGGTAATCGGTTCTGTCAGTCCTTCTAAGATTTCTAGCTTGTAAGGCTCGTTAATTTCTTTGATGCGACGTTCGGCTTCTTCGCGGCTGACCTCTTCCCGAATCACTGGGAGTTTGCGATTAATAATCTTCACCATCTCTTTTTGGATGGCTTTGAGGTCTTTTTCGGCAAAAGGTTCTGGATTGTCAAAGTCGTAGTAAAAACCATTCTCAATCCAGGGGCCGATAGTCACTTGGGCCTTGGGAAACAACTTCTGCACTGCCATCGCCATAACGTGAGAGGTAGTGTGACGAATCTTTTTCAACGATTCGGATTCGCTGGTGCGGGGCAGAGAGATTTTTTCCGGCTGTTGTCGGGAATCGGCGGACTCTGGAGCAGACATTGGGGTTACGGACTAATTTCTAATTTTTGGCACTGCCTCTATCATACCTATGATACTTTCTGGCGAGCGGGCGATCGCTTCTGGATCTGATTTTTGCCAATAAGCGATCGACCTATTGCTATCTCATCAAGGTTGGGGCCTTGCAATAGCGAGGATAAAAACCCCGGCAGTGTTGGGTTTCACTCCGTTCAACCCAACCTACAATCTTGGGCTATTCGGTTAGCAACTGGAGGCTTTAGCGGGTTGCTGGCGAAAGAACTAGAATGATAATAAATGGAAAGTATAATCCTAGATAAAAACCAACGATCCCGCCAATCAACGGGCACGCAAATGGTAAAAGGTGAGAAATTCCAGTTCTGCCCAGCTTAAATTTCCAGTATCTTCCTACAGCATAACCCCAACAGGCTGCGGGAATTGGAACTAGAAACAAAGTAAGAAACTGAGCAAAAATTATTTGGTCGGAGACATACGCTCCCAAGCTGCACGGTCTTGTCGGGCCGTCCAACATCGGAGTGCAAGTGCCTCTATAAGTGAATATAGTCAAAACCAAGGGAGCAAAGAGAAGAATACCCAGCGCAATGGCAAAGTAGCGGCTCGATTGGAGAAAGAATTCGCGTTCGTCTTCCATTTAGCTAAAATCCTCGATCGAGCCGATAAAGCTTTTGCCGTTATAAACCTGCTTTCGAGAATGCCCAATGTACGATCGCCGGAAAAAATAATCCTAGAAAAACACCAACAATTGCTCCGATAAATGCCCAGGTAAATGGTAAAAGACGAGCAATCCCTGTTCCTCCGGCCGCAAATTTCAAGTATCTTCCTAAAACATAACCCCAAAGTCCTAGAGGAATTGGAATCAAAAACGTAGTGACCATCGAAACCCAAATCATCTCACCGTAGGCATACGTGCTTAAACTACACGATCTCGTCGGGCCGTCCAACATAGGAGTGCAAGTGCCTTTATAGTTGAATACAACCAAAAGCAACGGGCCAAAAAGAAGAACGACTAGCGCAATGACATTGCAACGGGTCGATTTGAGAAAGAGTTCGCGTTCGGTTGCCATAGCGATCGCAGCTTTACCAAATTCTGGGCGATCGATTTAACAACGGAGAGGGTGGGATTTGAACCCACGGAATCCGCAAGGATTCACCTGATTTCAAGTCAGGCGCGATCGACCACTCCGCCACCTCTCCAGGGAGTTTTTCAATTATACCTATAATTCTCGGCCTCGATATCAGAGCCGAAAAATTCTCCACCCCATCGGCTAGGATAAAAGCAGCAAAAGAACAATACTCCGCCACAGCCCACACCAAAGCCAGATAGAATGCAAACTCTGAATAAATCACTACCTCAAATTATCGATCGGCCTCTGACTATTGCTGGCAAGACTTTTGACTCTCGCTTGATGACGGGAACGGGCAAATATCGCAGCATTGAGGAAATGCAACAAAGCATCGTCGCTAGCGGCTGTCAAATTGTCACTGTGGCGGTGCGGCGAGTGCAAACCCAAGCGCCAGGTCATGAAGGATTAGCCGAAGCCTTAGACTGGAATAAAATTTGGATGCTACCCAATACCGCTGGTTGTCAAACTGCGGAAGACGCGATTCGGGTAGCCAGACTGGGACGAGAAATGGCGAAAATGTTGGGACAAGAAGATAATAATTTCGTCAAATTAGAAGTCATTCCCGATACCAAATATCTGCTGCCCGATCCGATTGGCACTTTGGAAGCTGCCGAACAGTTAGTCAAAGAAGGTTTTGCCGTTTTACCCTACATTAATGCCGATCCGTTGCTGGCCAAACGCCTAGAAGAAGTTGGTTGCGCGACGGTGATGCCATTGGGTTCTCCGATTGGTTCCGGGCAAGGACTGAAAAATGCTGCCAACATTCAGATAATTATCGATAATGCTGGAGTTCCTGTAGTTGTCGATGCAGGCATTGCTACGCCTAGCGAGGCCGCACAGGCGATGGAAATGGGGGCAGATGCTTTATTAATTAATACCGCGATTGCCCAAGCCCAAAATCCAGCAGCTATGGCTCGCGCGATGGGCATGGCTACAACCGCCGGAAGGTTAGCTTACTTGGCTGGTAGGATTCCGGTGAAAGCTTACGCTAGTGCCAGTTCTCCGCTTACAGGTACGGTTAGCAGTTGAAGAATACACTTCTTGTGGGATAGCCCTCTGGGCTGTCCCTCTAGGGGTGGGCAGGCAAGATGCCTACCCTACAAGAATCTCTTAAAAAAATTTCTGTCGCTAGAGCGATCGCTTTTTTACCGAACTTTGTTACATTTGTTAATACAGATAGCAAGCAAGGTTTTGATTAATGCCATATATAAAAGAAGAAGGCGGAAGACTGAACAATTTTGCGATCGAGCCAAAAATGTATAAAGCCGAACCTCCAACCGCATCTCAACAACGCAATTATGTATTCGCAGCTATAGCTGCTCTGGCTCTGGTTGGTGGTTTGGTGGTAGTCGCCTTCTCAATATCTTAAAAAATTTACCGAAACAATTGCCAATTCGCAATTCGCAATTAAAGACAATTGCGAATTGCGAATTGAAAACTGCGAATTGAAGCTAGAGATTGCTGGAATCGAGACTTTCTGCTAACCCAGGTGTTTGTGGCAAGTGCAAACCGCACTCCTGCTTGATTCCTCGGAAACGAGTATCCCGTTCGTGTTCGTCTTCGTCAGATACGGGTCGGCTGGAATGCCAGTCTCCTACCGTAGCGTATCCCTGTTCCCACAAGGGGTGATAGGGTAAATCGTAAGCTTTGAGATATTCATCTACATCCTCAGCCGTCCAAGAGAGAATCGGCAGCACTTTATACAAACTCCACTGCATTTGGATCGATTGCAGAGTTTGGCGGTGGTCGGTTTGACCGCTGCGCAATCCCACCAGCCAAGCGGTTGCATTGAGTTCCTGCAAGGCCCGCTGCATGGGTTCGACTTTCCGGATTTGGTCGTAGCGGTTGAGGGACTCAACTTTATTTTCTGCCCACAGCCGACCGTAGAGGGCTTCCATGCGGGCTGGACTGATTGAAGACTGGTAAACTTTCAGGTTGAGGTGCAATTTTTCGGTTAACTGTTCGGCAAATCTATAAGTTTTGGGTGGCAGGTAGCCAGTATCGACCCAAATCACTGGAATGTCGGGAACGATCCGAGTAACCAGGTGTAACATCACTGCTGCCTGGATGCCAAAGCTGGTACTCATCACCAGCCCATCGCCGAAATTTTCAACTGCCCATTTGACTATTTGGTTGGCATCAGCATCAGCCAGTTGCAGATTTGCTGTCTCTAGGTTCAGTGCGGATTTTTCTAAAATTGCGTTTGTCATTTATGAGGAGGGCGATCGCGTTGAGGGAACAGAGGTCGATCTTTACTTGCGTACCTCAGCTAATTTTCCTTTGACTGGCGATCGAAATCAAGTAGTCATTGTTACGGGAACCATTAGTCGATCGCATAAATAGTCTATCTCAAGCTCGGTTCGATCGAATAATTTCTCTAAGGCAAAGTTTCCAACCGTCTTGTTACATTAATAGAAATATAAACCACTCGATTTATCGCATAGGTAATATTTAACCTAAGTTACGAGTCTATGTCATATAAATCGATCGACAATCTTTCGATTGAATCTTTTTAATCGATTATCCTAGTAATACGATCGAGAAAGCGATCGACTGTGTACTGGTTAAATATTCTAAATCTGATGAGAAGGTTGCTCCTGTTTTTTCTGCCCCTTTTTTTGCTGCTAAATACTGCTAGCGTTTATGCTGGACCCAATTTGTCGGTTACAGATTACCTTCCTCCTCAATGCGAAGGGATTAAAGAGAACGTATTGCGGGCAGATCTCAACCGCACGATCCAAGATTTCTTTGCTACGGAAACCAAATTCGATTTTACCGCGATCGTCGATCGCCAATGGCAAGTGTTGAATATCGATGGGGCTATTGATACAGGGATCGATCGCGCTGTGAGCCTGGTTAGCAGTAATGCTGGGTTAGTCAATAAATTTAAAAGTAGCTGGCTCCCTTCCAAGGCCGAAGAATTAACTAATGAAGTTACAGAAATTGCTTTTAACTCATCAGTATTAAAGCGCAAACTCAACCAATTATCTAGCAATGTGGCAGATGAGATCTCAGATAGACTAGAGGTGGCTTCTGCTAAATCTTCATCTTATGGAGTCGATTGCCTGCAACAATTTATTAATCGCCAATACTCTCAAGCCTTTGTTAATGTTTTCAGTGAAAAAATCCAAAATTCAGCACCAGATTCTCAAGATTTAGTCGGTTCGCTGCGACCCGATACCGTCCAATTTTTTCAACTGCACAAATTTGGACTGGCAGGGGGAGCGATCTTTGTCACTAGTAAAATTACTAAAAAAGTTACGAGTAAAATTATTAACCGGGTAATGCAGCAAGTAGGCGGTAGAGTTTTAGGACGCATCGGCAGCACTTTAATCCCCGTTGTGGGTGAAGTTGTGGGCGGCGTGATGTTAGCTGGAGATCTAATTAAGAGTTTTGATGGTGCGTTGCCAGAAATCCAAAAGGCGCTCAAAACTACAGAAGTCAAACAAACTATTCGGGAAGGTATTACTAATACAGTAGAAGAGGAATTGCGAGCAGAGTCTTTACAAATTGGACGAGAAATATCAAATGAAATTTATGCCGAATGGTTAGACTTTCAACAAGATTACCGCGATACCTTAACTTTGGCGGGCGAGTTGCCAGAATTTCAGGAACTTCTAGCTAAAAATAATAACCTTTCCAAGATATCTTTGTTAGTAGGTGTTTCTCTCAATAATATGGGTCGCAAGCAATTAATTACTGCAATTCAAGATGGTTCGTTCGAGCGATCGCTCTCTTTGCCAGAAATTACATACCAAATGCTGGAAACCACCCATAGCCTGCCTTCACTAATTGAGTGGACGAATTTAGCTGGGAATCAAATCGCCGATGTGGTTAACCTAGAACTGTATAAATCCCTAGCTCCTAAAGATTTAGATCGATCGCTATTGAAAGAGATATTGAATTTAAAAGATGCCGACGCTATTGCCAAAATTGCCATCTTAAATGTTAACGATATTCGCAAGCTATTAACAATATCGAAGCCAAATTTATTGCTGCTATCTAAGGATTTATCGTCAGAAGATCTACAACGATTAGCAGGATATTTGGGAGAATTAGAAAGAAGTGAAATCAATCAATTAGTAAAATTTTTGCTAGGCGACAACTCGGCAATTATCAAGAATTCTGCGGTCATGACTCACATTATTCAAAGTCGCGACATCAACGCTGCCCTCAAATTCTGGGAAACTTCAGAAAGTATTACTTCCATACCTGACGGAATATTAAATATCCTTACAGGTGCTATTTCTTGGCGGTTAGTTGGCGATCGCTATGGCATGACCATAATTAGTTTATTCGTTGGCGTGCCTATCTTGCTATTTTCGATCGTAGCGATTTGGCTCTATCGTCAATGGCTAAAGATTCGGCGATGGTTCCAAAAAAGTCAACCGCAACCAGTAGTAGATGAATCTAATATCGATCGATCTGGCTCGTCTACCGAAAAACCCAATTGAATAGGTGAATTTCATGCTAATCGGTCTGGATCGTCTACCGGGAACTGAAATTGAAGTCGGCGAACTACTAACAGTTGTGGTGGTTAAAGCTGCTAATGTGGTTAGCGACGTGCGAGAAAATATTCGTAACTTAGTTGGCGGCCGAATGAAACATTACGAAAAACTCATTCAAGATACTATAGATACCGCCCTTGAGGAGTTAGAACAAAAAGCTCAAGAACGGGGCTACGATGGCGTAATTGGCGTAAAGATATCCCATCCTGTAGTAGTAGATGGTAGTGCAGAAGTGGTGGTTTACGGCAACGGTTTTAGAAAGATAAAAGATGAATTATGATAAGAATATGGAAGTAGCAGATCGATTTACCCAAATAGAGTTATGGCTGCAAGAGAACGCTAAGCCGCTTTTAGGGATTTTTAATCCCCCCGCAACTCTGTCTCAAATACAGAAAGCTGAAAGTGAATTAGGGGCAATATTTCCGGCTTCTGTCAAGCAGGCGTACCTAATTCACAACGGCGAGAAAGATATCTCAGAAGGACTTTTCGGTACGTGGAAATGGTTAAGTCTCGGTGAGATGGTTTTAAGGCACGACGAGCTAAAAAATATCGAGCAAGAGTTTAAGTTTGGAGATTTTAAACCAGGTTTTATGATTCCTCTTTTGGAGTCAGGTGGCGGCGATTTGTATTATGTTGAGTCAGTAGAAAACGAAGGAGATGAAAGCGAGGTCATAGAGTGGTGGCACGAACAGCCAACTCGCGATGTTAAGTACGAGAATTTTAATAATATGCTAAGCACATTTGTTAAAGATTTGCACGGCGATCGCTATGTATATATACCAAACGATTTACACGCACTCGTTCATAAAGATGACTTGTAGCAAGATCGCATTTCCTAGCAGAAGTTGATGTTAGATTAATGCTCTGCTGAGGCAAAAACCTGTGCGGCCGTTAGCTTGAGTTCTGGGAAAGTAACTGAAACAATGCGATCGCTACCTTGAAATTGAGTAGGTGGTTGGTAGCGGTCGCCACTTGTGGATAATTGATAAATAGAAATAGTGGGTTGTTTGGGATTGCCAATATAATCTCGACCGCCCAAAGCCAAATAATCTACGATCCAATATTCAGGAATACCCAGAATTGCATAGTCTTCAACCTTGCGAGCGTAGTCGTTCGACCAGTTGGTACTGACAACTTCCACGACAAGTTTGACTGAGCTACCGGAGGTAATTACAGGTTCTCGATGCCATAAGGGTTCGTTTGCTAACCGAGTTGGATCTAAAACCATGACATCAGGACGAAAAGCTACTTCTGTACCCAATAGTTTGATAAGACAACGATAGGGAATAAAGTAATTTTTTCCTTGACGATCGATCTCGACATTTAGTTTCCGACCCACAAACGCTGCCACTTGTTCGTGAGGTCCGGTTGGGTCCATGTCAATTAGCTCTCCATCAATTAATTCATAACGATTATCGTCACCGTACTGAGCGATGAATTCATCAACTGTTATAAGTTTTGAACCAGTTTGTGTCATAGTATTATCCCTCGCTGAGTCGCTGACGAATTGCCAAAAGATTGAGCGGTAAATCGTGCCGAATTCTTTTTTCTATTAGTCCGACTGGAAGAGTGCGTTTAGGGCAAACCAGCAAAATATAAGAAAGCCGAGTTTTAGATGGCTCAGACAGACATTCTAAGCGCCAGCAACCTTGAAAAATTTTAAAGTCGCCTTCAACTATTTGAAAGCGAATCTCATCAGGAAAACTTTCCTCTAGATCTAGCACTACCCGCGCTGAAAAATTGATGCGCATCAGCCTTTGAGTACCAACTTGTTCCAGACGAATACCACCTTGAGGATGGGGCAAAAGCTGGCTCTTAGCTAAGTTGGGAATGAAATCAGCTAGAGCCTCGTAAGCCGTTAACACCTGCCACACGTCGTTTGCTGGTCTATCGATCTTAATGCTGGCACTAATCCGCCGCTGTCGTCCGTCTAGCTTTTCGGTTTGAATTTCTACATCTTGCAAACTAGAGGCATCTACAGAAGAATCTGGAGACGCTAGTTCTAAATCTTCTTCCTCAGAAAGCTCTTCTTCAAGCCAATCTTCTCGTTCTTCACTCATGGTTAGCTAACGACAAATAACGAACAATAAATAACAGAATAACTTAGGATCGATAACTTTCAAGAAATTGAGGTAGTGTCAGGGTAAAGCAAGTTTCACACGATTGCGAATTGGCGATCGCCCGACTAGAAACACCGATTTGACCGTGCAGATATTCTACTAAAGATTTAACCAAAGCCAAACCCAAACCCGTACCCCTAACGGGCTGAATGACCGCTTGAGAGCGCACAAATCTGTCGAAGATGTGGGGTAATTCGGCTTCTGAAATACAAAACCCCGTATTGCGAATAGTTAAAATCGCTTGAGAGCTATGCCCGTCGAAATCAGAATTACTTATTTCTTTTAGCTTGGTTGCTGAAGCCTCGCTCTGCTGGGTAAGTCGAAGATAAACGGTAGTATTAGGCTCGGAATACTTGCCAGCATTTGTTAATAGCTCTAACAAGATGCGATTGAGACTATTGATATCTGTCTGCAACCTGACCGGGGCAGGAGGTAATTCGACTGCCAAACTCAATCCTCGATCGCGCCATTTTTGCTCGAAAGACTCGGTTAAATCTAAGATCGTTTGCTTGAAATCGATGTTTTGCCATTCTAAAGCCATGGGCTTAGAATCTAGGCGCTGCAAGCTCAGTAAATCTTCGATCAGATTGATTTCTTCGGTACATTGCCGATCGATGATATCTAAATACTGATTTCTCTTTTCAATTGGCAGTTCTGGCTGGCGCAACAAGCGAATGGCAATCCGCATCGCCGTCAAAGGGTGCTTCAAGCGATCGCTCATATCGCTAACGAATTGATTTTTCACCTCGTAGAGATGCTTCAACTCAGCAACTTGTTGGCGCATTTTTTCATACAGCTTTTCCTGAAGCTCTAAACTGCTTTGCAGTTGAGACGTGCGATCTTCTACCTCCGTTTGCACCTCCTGTAGGGTTTGGCTTTGGACGATGGCGGTGCTAACTTGAATGCCGACCCAATTTACCAAAGCTAATTCTTCTGGCTGCCAAGGGCGAGGTAGATGGTGCTGCAATACCAAAAAACCCAAAACTTGGTTCTGTTCGTCCGCTTCTCCCGCCCGCCAGAGTGGAACTACTAACAGGGCGGGCAAATTGGGTTCGTCCAAAATCGCCGCTTTTTTCTTACCGCTTGATGCTGCTAAAGATGCGTCTCGCCTGTCAGCAATTGCTAAAGGTTCGGGAGCGTTAGCGAAAGCTTGCTGACACCAGCGACAACTGGAGAGGGCAAACTGGCGGTTTAGCATCTTCTTGAATTCGGCTTTGCCCTCTACCCACTCAGCTATAGCCGTTACCTGAATCAAACTCGCTGTCTCGATCGAATTTTGACCGACCGAAGTTTCAGGATATTTCAACCGTAAGATCGAACCGCGTTTGACTTGCAGCGCCCGTGCTGTCTCGGCTATTGCCATTGGCAGCAGCCGATCGAGATTCCAGTGGTGATGGCTGGCGATTGCTAGCTGATGCAGCAGAGTTTGGTATTGAGTAGCGGTGTGGGCTTGGGCTTGCATTTGCTCTCCGGCGTTGGCGCTAGCCCGGATCGCCAAACCCACTGGTACTGATAAAACTTCTAGCAGTTGCGTTTCCGCATCGCTCCAAGCATGGGGCTGTAATTTGCCGATGGCAATCGCCCCGATCGATTTCCCTTGACTTGAAATCGGGGCCAGTAGCATAGCTTTTATCCCCACTGGCATCCAGTTTGCTCCCCTGTCCCCAGTCGAGCCATCAGCAATCGCTACTAACTGAGTCAAAGCCAACCAATTAGCCACTACAGGAGGTTCTAATTCCTGTGCCGCTTTTAGCTCAGAGCCGCCTTTCTTCCAGAAGAAAATCTGTGGATGCAGTTGACTATCGCTAGCAATCACCAACCAAGAGCGATCTGCCTGAAAAGCTTCTCCTGCTGCCTGCAATACAGTTGGCAGCAATGCTTCCCCCTGGTAGCCATTGAGAATAATTTGGGTAAGCTGTCGCTCTATCCGAGTAGCATCGCTGGATTCGGGCATGAAGGTGCTATTTGGCGGCAAATTCGGTTAACAGGCTATCTAGATGAGAGGGAGTTGAGGCCAGGGCTGCGATCGCGCGAAGCCCTCGTCAAGATCGTCGCCCAGCTTTCGTCAGCATTTATGAAGATAGCGCAAAAAAGCGATCGCTCTTTACCCTCTTAATCTTTATTATGCTGTTTCAGCGAATCCGCAAATTAGAACGCAAGATTAATTCTAAGTCTGCACCCGGATAGATGACAGTTAGGTAGTCATCCCTGCGGCTCCGTCGATCGCCGATCACCGTGTCGATAATGGTTCCAGTAGCTTCCCCAACAGTAATGGATGACAAATTCCTCGATGCTACCCGCCGATCGCCATAAATTTCGCCGGAACTAGCATTAAGGCTATAACTCCTGCCATTAGTTAATATTAACCGCCGCGCCACAAACCGATGCTCGTCGCCTGTAGGTCTGAAGTCACCCTGAATCCGACTTCCAACTGGAATTAAGACTCGACCCCGGTTATCTCTCTCAGCGCGAATCACCCTCAAGGTCGCATAGCTACTTCGTCCGGGATAGAGAACGATCCGGCGAGAGCCATAAAGTTCCACCTCTAACACCGTGCCGTTATATAGTACGCCTCGACTTCTGCGGTCGTAATCTCGATCGTAATCTCGGTCATAATCTCGGTCATAGTCTCGATCGTAGTCTCTCGATCGCCGACGGGTATTGCGATCGCAATACTGGTTATTATGCCTGCCATTATTATGGCGACAGCGATAGCCCCGCGCTGGTGCCCAGTCAGGTGGTTTAGCCTCTGCCATCTCAGAAGCGATCGCCAGTCCTAAACTGGAAGCAATTAATAAAGCGATCGTCAGAGGAAACATTTTGGCTGAATTTTTGCCCGCGTTCATGGCTATCCTTGCGTTCTTAGATGTTAGTTATCGAGAAATATCGCTATAGACGTTAAGATCGAACAATTAGTTCCCCGCCCAGAGGGTTTAAAATGGATTGCCAGCGATCTTGCAAAAAAAGAGTGAAATATGACTATGCTGCTCAAGTCTACTACTCGTCACATCAGAATTTACACCGCCGAAATTAAAAATAACGAGCTAGTTCCCAGCGAACAGGTTTTAACTTTGGATGTCGATCCAGACAACGAATTGAATTGGGGCGAAGATGCTTTGCAAATGGTGTATCAAAAGTTTGACGAATTAGTAGAATCTTACGACGGTGAAGACTTAACCGAATACCACCTGCGCCGGATCGGTTCGGATCTAGAGCATTACGTGCGATCGCTTTTGCAAAACGGTCGGGTAAGCTACAACTTAAACAGTCGCGTTCACAATTACAGCATGGGACTACCGCAAGTGAGTTAGAAGTTCAGAAGTTCAGAAGTTCAGAAGTTCAGAAGTTCAGAAGTCAGGAGTCAGAAGTCAGAAGTCAGAAGTCAGGAGTTAGTTTTCTCCTCTGCTCCCCATCCCCCCATCTCCCCCTCTCCCCATGTCTTCACCCTCTTTCAATCCTTGGAACTACAAACCCTGGTGGTGCCAGCCTTGGTCGATCGCGCTGACGGGGACGGCCATAATTGGTGGTAGCTGGATGTTAACCAAAATTATCTGGCTGACAGTAGCGATCGCTCTGCCCGTGTTGCTCTGGATGGGCTTCTTTTTGCTAGTCTGGCCGAAGTTAATGCGGCGCATGGTGATGAATGCTAACGAACTCGATCGCAGTTCGGAATAATTCTGCATTCTTGTATGGGCGCAATGCTTTGCGTCCCTACTCCAGACGCGAGACGTTGCCTGCAACGTCTCTACATTCTGAACTCCTGAACTCCTGAACTCCTGTATTCTTTAAATATAGTTTGCAAAGAATAATTTAAGATAGTGTCGATTTCTAGATGAAGAACCAAACGCTAAAATCCAAGTTAACGCCAAAATTTGGTTTTTGGGTGCTGAGGTTAGCTCTTTAGCAGCGAGCTTCTAGCTCCAGCCAAATCGATCGCTGCCGCCAACCACTAGTGCTAGTGTTGCCAAGTCTAAGTTATAACTTGAAAGGTTCAATAGGTAACGATTTAAAATTTTCTTTCATCGGGTTGCTTAGTTTAACCGCTGCTGCACTACAACATTTTCTAGAACCTACTTTAAAAGAATGGCGGCAAAGTTAGTAGATAGTGGATAGTGGTATTAGAGATTACTTGACCCCCACCTTTCCTAACGCTTTCATGCCACCTCGTGTAGTGGCAGCGAAATAAGCTGAACCAGGCTGACTGGAGCAAAACACCTTCATGAAAAATTCTGCGGCGAACATTACCTGCCCTAACCCTACCTGTCAGGCTCCCAATCCTCTAAGCCATAACTTTTGTCAAAAGTGTCGAACACCGTTGCCAAAAGTCTATTTATGGGCGCTAGGTAATGGCATTGATGCTTATCCGGTGGGGAAATCGATCGCCGATCGCTATTTGGTCAAAGAGCGACGGATCTGGCTGGATACTAAACCGGGAGTGCCTCCTCAGACTACCGAGACGATTCCAGAAGCGATCGCGCCTTATTTGAAGCTTTCTCCCTATCAACCCCATACTCCTCAAATTTATGGGTTGTTGAATGCAGGAGAAGCCGGAGAAATTTGGTTGCTAGAGCAAGTGCCGATCTACAGCGGGGGAGCGGGAGCCGTAGTTGAAGGTCAATTGATGCCCAATTTCGTCAGTGCTTGGCAGCAAGCCCCTGCCGTCCGGCAACTAAATTGGCTGCTGCAAATGGCTGCCCTCTGGCAACCGTTGAGCCTGCAAGGGGTAGCTAGCAGCCTGCTCGATCCAGAATTAGTCAGGGTTGAGGGTTCTTTAGTGCGGCTGTTGCAGTATATTCCAGACGAAACTACGCCAACGATGTCGCAATTAGGCCAATTGTGGTCGCAATTGCTGCCTTTAACCAATCCGCCGATCTCTGATTTTCTGCAAAAACTTTGCCAGCAACTCATGCAAGGGGAAGACAAACCCGATTGGCTGGTAGAACAAATCGATCGCGCCCTGGGTGAATGCGCTCGCTCTCAAAGCTATAGCTATCAGATCGTTACCGAAAGCGATCGCGGTCCGAGCCGCCAGCGCAACGAAGATGCCTGTTACCCGCCTGGGGGAGGAGCGGTAATTAACACTAATGGTAATGGCATCGCCCTGTCGATCGTCTGCGATGGCATTGGTGGCCATGAAGGAGGTAACGTCGCCTCTAATATGGCGATTCATACGATCGCCGAGAGGATTAACAATCTCTTACTGCAACCGGAACCCTGGCAGGCTCGCAACGTCTCCGGGCTATTAGAAAGCTACGTCCGCGATGCCAACGACTCGATCAGCCAGCGCAACGACTCGGAACAGCGGCGCGATCGCCAGCGCATGGGCACTACAGTGGTAATGGCGGTGGGACACGCCCACGAGGTTTATTTAACTCACGTCGGAGACAGTCGGGTTTATCGCATCAGTCGCACGGGTTGCCATCAAGTCACTTTAGATGACGATTTAGCCTCTAGAGAAGTCAGGTTGGGATATGCCATCTATCGAGAAGCGATCCAATACCCCACTTCTGGCTCTCTGGTGCAAGCTTTGGGCATGGGCGCGTCTAACAACCTGCACCCCACCGTGCAGCGGTTTGCGATCGACGAAGATTGTATTTTTCTGTTGTGTTCCGATGGCTTGAGCGATCGCGATCGCGTGGAGCAATATTGGGAAACTGAGATTCTCCCAGTGTTAGAAGGAAAGAGGGATTTAGCCACTACTGCCAAGCAGCTAATTCGGTTGGGAAATACGCTCAACGGTCACGATAACGTCACTGTAGGCTTGGTTTACTGTCAGGCGCAGTTGCCGCAATCGACCGAACCAATGCAAATATCCGTGGCAGCACCAGTGCCGTCTAACGCTACTATAATTCAGCCTGCTCCTACTCAAGCAAAAACTCAACAACCATTAGCACCACCAACTCGTCGCCGATCTTCTGGACGTTCTTGGCTGCTGTGGGCGATTCCCTTGTTCCTGATATTGGGGGTAGGCAGTGCGGCGGTGTTGGCTATTTTCAAGTTGCCGCCGTTCGGTAGCCCAACCGCTACCTCTAACTCTCCAGGAACTCAAGATGCTCCTTTTAATCCCGATGCGTGGGAGAAGGGATGGTTGCTCAAAATGAAAATTCCTGTGGTAGGCTCGTCTATTTGGCGAGTAGTAACTCCCGTTGACTCCCAAGGTCAAATCGAGCTAGAGCTTTGCTCGATTTCGTATCCCGATCGCTCGAATTCCGAAAAATTAGACTCTCTGGAAAATTGGGGTAAATCGATCTCCAAAGCAGTTGTCGAATCCCCACCTGCTTTAAGAATTCCCAAAGATAAGTTGCAAGGAGTTATAGATCGGGAATACGAACCGCATCCAGCTAAAAATGGCGAATGCTCTCCAACAGCTAGTTCTTCTAAAAAGACTCCAGCCGTACCGACAGGCAGAGTAACTTCTCCATCTCCTTTGTTGCCGCCTCGATCGCCTCAATAATTGGCATTGTTTCACTGTTAGGAGTTGAGATCGAAAATGCTTGAAACCTTATACGATCGCGATTTTCAATTGTGGCTCGATCGAACAATCCACCAGCTAAAGAACCGTGAATTTGGCTCTCTGGATATCGAACATTTGATTGAGGAGCTAACAGATTTGGGTAAATCGGAAAAGAACGCCCTCAGAGGTAATCTCACAATCTTGTTGGCGCATTTACTCAAGTTGCAGATTCAGCACGACGCACCCGATACGATGAAAGCTAGTTGGTACGATTCCGTTATCGAACATCGCCAGCGAGTTCTCGATAACTTATCAGATACCCCATCGCTGCAAAGTTTTCTGAGTGAGGCCATAGAAAAAGCCTATCCCAATGCTCGAAAAGTCGCGATTAAAGAGGCCAAGTTGGCTAAATTGGGCGTGCGGATGCCAGAAGAGAGCGAGTATCCAACTACTTGTCCGTTTGCGATCGAGCAGATTCTCAATGAGGACTTCTACGGCTTATAAACTGCCAAGCGTTGAATTTAGGAGTGCAAAACGTCAGTAGCCAGTTGTCAGTTATTAATCATTCTCCCCGCGTCTCCTCGCTCTCACTCCCTCACCCCATCTCCCCATCTCCCCCTCCCCATCTCCCCCTCTCCCCATCTCCCCCTCCCTCACCCCATCTCCCCATCTCCCCATCTCCCCCTCCCTCACCCCATCTCCCCATCTCCCCATCTCCCCCTCCCTCACCCCATCTCCCCATCTCCCCATCTCCCCCTCCCCCAACCCCTCACATTTAGGTAGACTGGTATCGTTGCATCTCGTGGCCAACTAAGACATCAATGTCCGATTTTGATAATCCCTGCCTCAGTTTGGCGATCGCTCGCTCGATGCGGGCGGGAGGAGAATACTTTAATATTTGGGTGTTCAAAGCCCCTCTACCGGGGGCCAATGCTTTTCATGAATGCAGTTGGTCGGAAGATTTAACTCGAACCTGGGTGGGATGGCAAGAGATATTTACGCCTCGCGGTCTGCCTCACGTCCCTTTCGTTCATCACGCCGCCCAGCGACCGCTGGCAGTGCCTTTCGATCCCAATATGCCTCTGACCAGTCGGTTGATGCAACAACTGGGAATCAGTTTGTGGGAGTGGGTATTTGACGGGCAAATTCAACAAAGTTTGGCTCAAAGTCAAGGAATTGCGATCGGGCAAAATCGACCCCTGCGCCTGCGGTTAGAAATTCGCGATCCAGATCTCACCCCCTTACCGTGGGAAATCATGCAGCCGCAGGCAGGAAAGCCAGCAATTTCCCTCAGCCAGCAAATCTTGTTCAGCCGTACTACCAGCGATGTCGAACCCCTACCGTTCCAACGCAGCGCCCAGGCGTTAAATATTTTGTTGGTATTGGGAAAAAACACCGAGCCGCAAGTCGGTTCGGCTCCAGAGTTGAAATTGCAACAAGAAGCAGATACCCTGAAAAAAATTCTAGAAAGTCAATTTTCGGTGGAATCTCTGCCCGCAAATCCTGGAATTTCTGTTCCTTGTTATGTCGATCCACTACTGGAACCAAGCAGAGCCGAATTGATCGAGGCTTTGAGAACCGAAAATTACAACGTCATGTTTTATGCTGGTCATGGCATCCCCAATCCCGACGGCGGCTTGTTATTTTTGCGCTCTGATGCCAGTATTAACGGTACGGAATTAGCTCAAGTATTGGTGCGAGGCGGGGTGAAATTGGCAGTCTTCAATGCTTGCTGGGGCGCTCAGCCAGATCGAGAAAACCAACAAGCAATTCCCCGCAGCAGCTTGGCAGAAGTGTTAATTCATCATGGGGTGCCAGCCGTGTTGGGAATGCGAGATTCTATAGCTGACGAAGAAGCCCTCAGTTTTATTCAAAGCTTCGCTCAATCTCTCAGAGAGCGGATGGCGATCGATCGAGCGGTGGCGGTAGCCAGACAGGAGTTGTTAACTCGCTACAAATTCAATCAACCCGCCTGGACTTTACCCGTACTCTATATGCACCCAGAGTTCAACGGCGAATTGGTCAAACCGATAGGAGAGGGTATAACTGAATTACCGACCATTTTGCCCAAAATGCCCGAAAAAACGATTCCAGGTGCTTACTTGCGATCGCTAGACGGTCCCAGTCAAATCTGGCCGATTAAAACCGGACGAATACAAATAGGCAGGAGTCAAAAAAACGGTTTAGTCATTCAGGAAAAATGGGTGTCTCAGGAACACGCAGAAATTATCTATCGCGACTATGACAATAAAGCTACCTATTGCCTGCGCGATTTTTCCCGCTTTGGTACATTTATTCTTAGCTCTGAAGGCTGGCAAAGCATCTATCATCAGGAAGTGCCATTACAATCGGGAGTCAAGCTAAAGTTTGGTAGTACCCAGGGGCAAACTTTGGAATTTGCGATCGAGTAGGGGGAGATGGGGAGATGGGGAGAGAGGGCGAGAAAGGCGAAGAGGGCGAGAGGGCGAGCATTATTAACTCAACACTCAACACTCCACACTTCTTAAACTTCTGAACTTCCGAACTTCTGAACTTCTGAATTCTCAGTGAATATACTGAAATATTGAAATTTGATGTTTAAGATTGCGGAACGAAGTGAAATTCAACTGTAGGTACAGATAACAAAAGCAAGGCAAGTCGATCGAAAAAATAGGAGTGGCAGACAATGGCAAGGCAATCGATTAACCCATTTCAAACAGAACTACTAGAAGCACTGCTCAAAGAAGACAATAGCAATTGCTATCCTTGGAATCCAACCGAAGTAGAAGCAGAAGCTTACTTCGCCGACTTAGAATCTGAGTTTCAACTCGATGATTGGTCGGATGAGGAACTTAGATCTAGATCTGAGAGATTTTTTCATCAGCTAGATGCTTGTTTTCCTTCACTACCAGAGTCTTTGGCAGCACGCTTTGCGGCTAGAGTGCCGACAGCTTGGTTAGAAGCAATCGCTCAAAAGGCACAAGCGATCGTGGATGCCAATCTCTCTGTGGCAGACCAATTAGTTCAATGCGTCCAGGAACTATTGCCCAATTGGACGCAAGACGATCTATTAGTATTAGCCCGTCCCGTAGCTTACGCGATGCGAGAAGAAGGTGAAGCAGTCGATGGTCCGACCATAGTTCGTTCGGGCGACTGGCAAGAATTATCAGAAGTCGAACGAGTGCGTTTGAGCATGGCTGTGGCCCGCTACGCGATTTCTCAGATCCAAGATTAATGCTGGCGATCTCTACTTGACGCTCTAGCAACCAAAGATTCTGGCTTGGCGAAATCGCTCCCACCGATGCAGAATATTTCTTAAATGCGATCGACCGACTTCCTTGCGCGATCGAGCAGTATATCGATCCTCGATCGCTTTTTACCCCTGGTTTCTCATCAGGGGTTTTTGTTGTGTAAAGCCGATATATTATCGCCCAAATGCTAAGCTAAGCTCTGGCTCCCCTCTCCCACCTCTCCCTGCCCTCTCCTACCAGGAGAGGGGAGCAGAAGTTTCTTTTTACTGGAGAGGGGTTGGGGGTGAGGGCTGAATTCAAGTCTTTAAGAACCGGATTTGATATAACTTCCGCGTAGCGGCCGATTTAAGCGCAAACTAGCTGAGTTATCCCTAAAAGATGATGGGCAGCAGAAAGTAGGTCTGTCACCATTACAGTCGGTTGCAATTTATGCAAGCTGTAACGACTGCGAATGCCACAGGTAACAGCGATCGATTTAATTCCCATCACCTGGGCAGCTATGACATCGGCTTCAGTATCCCCTACCATCCAAGCCAAATCTAAGTTGCGATCGCTTGCTTGTTCGGCTATGGCTTTGGCCAATAGTTGGGCTTTGGCTTCTGGTTGATTTTGATAAGCGGCAGACTCTTCCTCAGTGCCGTAAAAACCGCTAAACAAACGGGCTAAACCGTAATCGACTAATATCTGTCTGGCTTGCTTTTGCGTCCGCAACGTTACCAATACTAACTTCACTCCTTGAGAATGCAGTAAAGCTAACGCCCAACTCACTCCTGGTTGAATTTTGTCTTTTTGTAATAGCAGGGGATGGTTGACGTGCTGACTCACTTGGCCTAAAAACAAATCGATCTGCTCGCCTTGCAAACCCGATCGCATGGCAATTTCTCGATCGGCGACGCGATCTTGCTTCATCTGCCAGAATTGCTGTTTGCTGAGAATTTGAATTGGCAGGTTAATCCCTTCGGCTTGATAAGATGCCAAAGTGTCGGCCAGTCCTAACTGATAAGTGCTGTAATACCGATCTGATACGTCAACTATCGGACCGTCAAAATCGCAGAACAAGGTTATTTGCTGCCCTGACGAGACAGGCGTGGCGCAGCGAGATGGTTGTGAGGCTTGCAGATTCGAGGCCGGAGCGCCTGTCATAATATATCTTTACTCAGAGAGGCATTAATTTATACGTTTCTTTACATTAGCACCTTCAACTATAAGTAGCTATGGGATTTCAAGCAATTTTTTGATTAAAAAAAGTTATGAAAATGTTGATGAATTCTGGTAATTGTAAAGATTACTTATCATTCAACTTCAGCGGCGGCGATCGGCTTTGACGGCGCTCGCACCCCAGCCAAAACCAGCGCGATCGAACGATCTCTAAAATTTCAGGTTGTAATTGACGCTGAAATAAAGACCGTCATCTTGAATATTATCGCCGCGATCGTCCAGGTTAACTAAAGGCAAACCGTAATCCAATCGCAAGTTGAGATTGGGTATCGGTTCCCACAGCAACCCCAAACCCAGACCAGCTAAAAATTTTTGTCTTTGTAAGATGTTGGGATTATCGGAGTTGTTCCAGACATAACCGAGATCGGCAAAGGGCGACAAAATCAAGATCGATGCCCCAGATGCGTCTCTGCTTAGAGTGATACGATCTTCGATCGAAAATCTAAAGCCGTTATCGCCAGCCCGCACGTTTTGCCGATAGCCGCGCACCGACTGCCCGCCACCCACTACAAACTGCTCGGAAGGCAATAGGGTATCGGGAGTCAATTGGATTTCGCCTTGGACGATTAGCAGATGATCGTCGCTTAAAACTTGCACCCGCTGGGCTTGTCCCAGCCAACTAAAGAAACGACCGTCGGGAATCGGATCGGGGTTGCTGGTAGCGTCGAACAAGCCCGTACCTAGGCTAAAGAGCGATCGAAACGCCCAAGCCCCTTTGGGGTCGCGCTTGATGTAGTCTTGCCCCAATCTAAAAACGCTAGTGCGGCTGATGCCATTTTCATCTGGCCCGATACTCAAGGCGGTAGGAATATTGGCAAAAGTAAAGGTCTGCCCTTGCTGGTGAGTAAACCCTAAAGACAAGGCAAACTCTTCTCGCAAGGTTCTGACTAAAGGTTGTCGGTAGCTAATTTCATACAGGTCTGACTGGCCCTTAATATCTAAAACGTCGAAGGGCTGCTGGGTAATCCGATTGGAGTTGGGAGCCGCCCTTAATTTCAGCGTGCCGTTCATCGGATTGAGGGGAACTTGATAGCTAAAGTCGAAAACGTCAGCCCCACCACTAGTAGTGAAATAATACTCGCCATCGAGTCGATCGCCGATCCCGCTGAGGTTGAGAAAGCCGATGGCAATTCCAAATCTTTCGCTGCCAACGCTAGGAGGAGAATAGTTATCGAAACTGAGGTTGATGTTAATGCTTTTAGACTCAGTAACCCGCACGATCAAAATACTTTTGCCGACTTCGCTGCCAGAACGCAAGCTGGCTTCGACGTTAGCCAGTAGAGGATCGGCACGCAACAAGCGCAATTGTTCTTCTAGCTTGCCCACGTTCAATGGCGTACCCGTAGCTAACTGTATCCGCGATCGCACGTAACCGGGGTTTAACCTATTAGTACCTTGAATTTCAATCTGCTCGATACTACCTTCGATAATATTAATTTCGACGATGCCGTTAGCGATCGCTTGCGGGGTGACGATTGCCCTCGATGTCAGGAAGCCGCGATCGAGATACAGTTGAGTAATTTGGTTGGCAACTTCTGTCAGTTCTTCTAGGGTAACGGTGCGTCCTTCTACCTTTTGGGTAATCGGCCGGAAATCTTCTGGGGTAAAGACGGTACTGCCCTTGACTTCGATTTTTTCTACCTGAATGCTGCCCGTTTCAGATGGTGGAGGCGATGGTTCTGGAGTTGGGGTTGGCAATACAGGGGGCTGCGTCTCTGGCGGTAAGGGCGCAGGAGTAGGGAGGGGTTGCGGAAAGCGCTCCTGGTTGGGATCTGGCTGATTTTGGCTCAGCTTTGGCCTGGCTTCTAGGCGATCGTCTGCTGTCAAGTGAGGAGAAACGCTAGCATGGCTGGGAGCGATCGAGGCGGCTAGCAAGATATGAGAAACTAAAAAAAAACTACCAATGCTGGCAAACTTTAAATAGTAGGACATACGTTTTTAGTTATTTTTGAGCAATTATATGGTTTTTGATATCTCTAAGCTAGAAAAAGTTGGATTTTTTAACGCAGAGGTGCGCAAAGGGTTACGCAAAGGTTCGCAGAGGGAAGATGGCTAAGTTTTATTCTCAGTTGGATGAGTCTCTGCAACAGTTTATTACCGAGCAAAAGCTCTTTTTTACTGCTACTGCTCCTCGATCGGGGCGGGTAAATCTCTCGCCTAAAGGGATGGATACTTTCCGCTGTCTCGATTCTCGAACGGTGGCTTATCTCGATTTAACTGGCAGCGGTAACGAAACAGCAGCACATTTAAATGAAAATGGTAGAATAACCTTGATGTTTTGCAGCTTTTCGGAGCAGCCTTTGATTCTTCGGCTTTACGGGCAAGGTCGGGTCGTCCTTCCCAGACACCAAGAATGGGATAAATTTCATGCTTTTTTCCCCGATCTCCCAGGAGAAAGACAAATAATCGCGATCGATATCGATTCTGTACAAACTTCTTGCGGTTTTGGAGTCCCTATTTATGAATTTCAAGAAGAAAGAAAAGGTTTGATAACCTGGGCAGTTAATAAAGGTAAATCTGGTTTAATTGAATATTGGCAACAGAAGAATCAAACAAGTATTGATGGACTACCGACAAAGATTTTTCCAGATTGAGAGGGAAGAGGGAGGGCGAGAGAGTGAGAGGGCGAGAGCAAAGGAATTATTAACTCAAAACTCTCTTTTAACTCCACACTCAACACTCAACACTTAACACTTCTAAAGCTCCTGAACTTCTCAATAAATATGAAAAACATTTTCAAATTAACTTTTTTAGGATTAACAATTGCTTTGCCAGTGGAGGCATCAGAAGGAACTTTTAATATTTCATATCCACCAACTAATCACGAAACTACAGACGATCGCATCTCTATTATTGGCACCGCGCCGTTAGGAGAAAAGGTATCGGTGAACGGCAAGCCGATTAAGCTGAGTCAGTCGGGAAGTTTTGCGCCGAGTTTGCCGTTGAAAAAGGGCGCAAACGTGTTTACGGTTCGACACCAAAACCAGGAATTCAAAATTAAAGTGACGCGAACTGTCGCCCAAGCAGAACGACAGCAAGGATTGGGATTTACCAAAGATTCTCTGACTCCTAAAGTTGATGTCGCTAGGTTGCCAGGAGAACTGTTGTGTTTTGGGGCGATCGCTCCTACGAATGCAAAGGTGACAGTGAATATTGGCGGTCAAGCTATTCCCCTTACCTATCAACCGAAAGTCGTCAATCTGCCAGACAACAAGATCGTGTTGACGCAACTTTCAAATCAACCGCAACAGATATCTGGGGCGGGGCACTACTTGGGTTGTGCGGCGGCTGAAGTAGCAGCAGATTTGGGAATTCCCCTATTTGAACTGAGTAAAGATCGGCAAACAGTGACTCAAGCAGGCCCGGGAAAGGTACAAATTCTCTCTCCAGCTAAGTTAGAAATTGCCGAGGTAATAGTTGATGGGGGCATTGCCAGAACCGGGCCGAGTACCGATTATTCGCGGCTGACTCCTTTGCCTAAAGGAACTATTGCTTCAGTTACCGGACGCGAAGGGGAATGGGTGCGGTTAGATTACGGCGGTTGGATTAATAGTAAAGAGGTGCGGATTCTCCCTAGTGCGATCCCGCCGAAAACTTTGATTCGCAGCATTCGGTCTAAGAAAGTAGCTGGGGCGACGGAGGTGTCATTTCCGCTGCAAATTCAAGTACCGATGCTGGTGCAGCAGAGCGATCGCACTTTGAAACTCACTCTCTACAACACTACCGCCCAAACAGACATCATTCGCTTTAACGACGATCCACTGGTTTCTCGCCTCGACTGGCAGCAAACGGCCCCAGGAATCGTGGAATACACCTTTAATCTCAAAACCCAGCAGCAATGGGGTTATAAGTTGGAATATCGGGGAACGACGTTGGTGTTAACTCTGCGACATCCACCCGCCCGCAATCCTCGCTCGGTGATGCCTTTGGAGGGGATTAAAATCGTCCTCGATCCAGGACATGGAGGTACCGATTCGGGGGCAGTCAGTTCGACAGGCGGTACGGAAAAAGAGATGAACCTGATTATGTCGAAGCTGCTCGCTGACGAACTAATTGCTAGGGGGGCAACAGTTTACTTAACGCGGGAAACCGATAAAGCCGTCTCGCTCCCAGATCGGGTAACGTTTATCAACCAGGTGCAACCCGCGATCGCGCTTTCGATCCATCACAATGCCCTGCCAGAGGGAGGCGATACCGCCAATACTGCCGGATTCGGTTCGTTTTGGTATCACGCTCAAGCCCACAGCCTTGGGGTTTATTTGCATAATTATGTGGTGCAATATGGCGATCGAGCTTCTTACGGGGTGTTTTGGGACAATCTGGCGCTGGCCCGGCCGACAATTGCCCCATCGCTATTACTAGAATTGGGTTTTATGAGCAATCCCAAAGAATATGCCGAAAAAGTCTCCAACCCTGTCGAACAGCAAAAATTAGCGACGGCGCTAGCAGATGGAATTACCCAATGGTTGTTGGCGACTAAATAAATCTCTTGGCAAATCGGAACTATCTCAATAGCTAAAATTAAATAGAGCGATCGATCCTGGTGCTAAAAGTCACGTGTAACCACGATAATAGCTGCTAAATTCTGCTCATGTACCAAACTAATCCGCCTCGTTCTCCCAAAGAAGTGTTGCCCACCATGTACGATCTTCCTAGTGAAGATGCAGAGGAACCTGGCTTGCCCGATTATTTTCATTTGTTGCAACCTCGTCTGTTAGACGAAACTTTTTACCCGCTCAATTACTCTAGCGATCGCATTTTTACCGCTAGCGATCTCAATCTTTACTACGATCCGCGCCATACTCTTTGGTATAAGCGACCTGATTGGTTTGCCGTCTTAGGTGTTTCTCGCCTCTACGAGGAACGCGATTTACGCTTCAGTTACGTTACTTGGCAAGAGGGGGTACACCCTTTTATCGTCGTGGAGTTGCTTTCTCCTGGCACTGAAAAGGAAGACTTGGGGCAAACTCTGCGAGAGATCGAACAACCTCCAACCAAATGGCAAGTATACGAGCAGATTTTGCGGATTCCGTATTATGTCCTGTTCGATCGCTATACTTACGAACTTAGAGCTTTTAAGTTGAGCGGTAGCCGCTATGATGCTATTCCTTTAACAAACTCGCGCTTTGAGATTCCCGAACTAGGATTAGGTTTGGGTGTTTGGCAAGGAAGCTATCAAGAGATCGACCAGCCTTGGTTGCGCTGGTGCGATGCCAGAGGCAATTGGATACCAACTCCTACGGAAAGGGAAGCTTACCATACCGAACAGGAAAGGCAACGAGCCGAACAGGAAAGGCAGCGAGCCGACCAAGAGGCTCAACGGGCCGAACAAGAAAGGCAAAAAACAGAACGTTTAATCGCTCAATTGCGATCGCTCGGTGTTGAACCAGACTTAGATTAGGTTTTGTAAAGTTTCCATAGCGATATCGCAAGCTTCTTGCAACGGTACGCAGCGGGGATCGGATGGCCGAGGCCCTTTGATATCATCGACAGACCATAATCCATTCCGAGGGTAGATATAAACAGCTTTGCGAAATGACAAGGAGATACCTGGCATCTCGATTGGTTCTGCTGCGACAAATATAGTGTCTCCCATTACCCATGTTCTCTCTATTGCATAAAAACCGAAACTCTGTAAATATTTAACGGCTTCTGCTCTAGTATTCATGGCTATATCTTTTCCTCAATTAACACACAATAACCTTAAACTACATAGAGCCTCGATCTTAGTATTAGGATAGGTTGCATTAGACAAAGATCGTCTTTGCTCTAACATTAAGTTAGACAATTCGTAGAGCGAGATTGCTAAAAATAACTAGAGCTTGGAGACTGGATTGTGGATGTAAGTCCAATTGAGGTTGAGATCTACGAAACAGAAGATGGTAAAGTTCCATTTTCTGAATGGGTGACACAATTAAAAGATATTCAGGCATCTGCTAGGATTTTGCTGAGATTGGATCGAGTCAAGCAAGGAAATTTAGGAGACTATAAGTTTATTGCTGATGGAATGTTTGAGTTGAGGATCGATACAGGAGCAGGCTACCGGGTGTATTTTGGGCGCGTTAGCAATGAGCGGATTGTAATTCTGTGGGGTGGGGATAAGAGTACGCAAGGGCGAGATATTGAGAAAGCGTTGGTTTTTTGGATAGATTATAGGAGCCGAGATAATGCCTAAAAGTAGAGCCTATGATGATGAGTTGATATTGTATTTGCAAGATTCGCAACGGGCAATCGCGTATTTGAATGGAGCTTTGGAAGAGGAAGATCCGGAGTTCTTGCTGTTGGCACTGCAAAATGTGGCTAGGGCAAAGGGAAAAACCGTTGATTTTGGGTTTGGCAATCGCGTAAATGAATCGGGTGAGTTGGCCCTACAGTGGCATGAGTTGGTAAAGATGCTGAACGAGTTGGGACTGGGTTTAGCTGTAAAAGATACTTCACAGGCGGCGTAGATTGGCGCGATCGCCTTTCCACTATCCTTCCGTTCTTATAATTTCAGGAGAACTCCTAACTTCTGCTAGCACAGCCTGCGCTCGGCGCATACTTCCGAACTTCTTTATTCTTCTGGATAAGACCAATTTCCTAGTTAATTTTTGTCAATATTTCATAACTTTTAGGGAGTGAGGATCTATCCTCAAAGGTAATCGGTTTGACAGACACCAGACCTGAAACAGGCGATCGCCATTAATCATCAAACAGCGATCGTACTTGCTAGTCAAACAGCCAGATCGACGATCGACCGCCAGCAAGAACGAAAAAACTGGCGATAGTTAAGAGAGGTGGTTTTATGGCACAAGAAAGCGCAGCTAAATTTTTTAAAGCCGTCCAAAATGACGAAGCCTTACAGCAAAAATGTAAAGCTATAGCCGATTCAGAAACTTTTGTCCGCATGGCAGAAGATAGGGGCTATCACTTTACCGTCGAAGAATTGCAAACTGCGATCGAGAGCCTGTCTGCCAAAGAAGTCGCAGCAGTAATCAACCCAGGTGTGGGACCTCGGCAGCATTTAGTGCCAAGGTAAAATAATTTGAGGAGTTGACGGGGTGCAAGCGTTGAAAATCATCAACTTGAGGGGGGCTTACCTAAGTCCCCCTTTTAGATTTTTAAATTATGAATAAAACAACCATTGAAACTGAGATTATCAACGCCGAAGAACGGCTCAGGCTGGCAATGCTGGCTTCTGATGTCAGCGTCTTGGACGAACTCTTAGCCCCAGAAATTATTATCACCAGTCATCTAGGAACATTATGGACAAAACAAGAAGATCTAGCCGCTCATAAATCTGGTGCTTTTAAGATCGATCGATTAGAACCTTCCGAGCGCCTGATTCAAATCCATGGAGAGGTGGCGATCGTTTCAGTGAGAATGCAATTGCTCGGTAGTTATAATGGCAGTCCAGCAAATGGCGACTTTCGCTACACGCGGGTTTGGGCTGTTTCTGCGAGCGGCACTTGGCAGATCGTCGCTGCCCATATAGGGATGGTGGCCGAAGATTCGTAGCCGATAGGCCGCACGTACAGCCAGCGATCGAATTTTCGATCGGGCGAATGGGCAATGGAGATGGATTGTCGGTGAGGCAGGGCGGGTTCGAGTTGTTATCGCCTGTTATTGGCAAAAATTTCGTACTATAGCTAGTAGTATTTTCTTACTTAAAAATGCAACTTCAACGCCAACGTAGCTCATTCTTACCTATTACCTATTACCCTTCGGCGTTGCTCAGGGCAAGCTTATTACTTATTACTTTTCTTCTATTGTTGGGGTTAGTTGGATGCGATCGCCAAGCTATTTCTAAGGGGCCGACTTATGCGGTCAGACACGTCAGCGATGGCGATACCATTGCTGTAAGCGATCGCAACGGCCAAAACTTTACCGTCCGCTTTGCCTGTATGGATGCTCCTGAAATTCCCCATACTAAGGCAGAAAAGTTCAGCAAAAAAGGTGTGGATAAAAACCAATTCAAGTGGGGACGGCAAGCCCAACAACGCTTGCAGCAGTTAATTAACCGAGGAGGATCGCAGGTTTTATTGACAGTTACAGATAGCGATCGCTACGGACGCAAGGTAAGCGAAGTGCGTTTGCCCGATGGCACGTTACTCCAGCAAATATTAGTTCGAGAGGGATTGGCGCTAGTTTATCAGCCTTACCTGAAAAATTGTCCCAGCGCCAATATCGTTTTACCAGCAGAAAAGGAAGCCCAGCAGAGTCGCCGTGGCGTTTGGCAAGACTCTAAATTTGTCGTCCCTTGGGAGTATCGTCGGGAGAAACGCAACTAATATGAAATTTACCGACAGTAGGGCGCAATGCTTTCATCGGTGTCAAGTTAACGGTCAAAGCCTTCATCCGTCAGGGGTTGAAAACCCCTGCCTCAAAACTAAAGTCCTCGCTCAGAGGACTAAATATAGTCAGGTTAGTCCATTTTAATGGACTTGTGCTATTAGCCAGAGGTTGAAAACCTCTGGCGGTTGGCGCTGAAGATCGATGTACAGCAATGACTCTAGCTCTAAGTTGACGCGCATGAATGCTTTGCACCCCTACCAGTGGCATACTTATTTAATTATTGCTAGCTGCTTCATCTAAGCCTCCTAACCGATTTGGAGGCCAGAAGCGCACCACTGCTCGACCGATAATATTGCTGCGAGGAACGAAGCCCCAGAAGTGACTGTCACAACTGTTATTGCGGTTATCTCCTAAGACCAAATATGAATTATTGGGTATGGTCTGCGGTCCCCAGTTGTATCTTGGCTCTTCTTCGATATAACCTTCTCGCAAGGGGCGATCGTTAATATAAACTCGTCCTTCTTTTACTTGGACTTTCTCTCCTGGTAGACCGACTACTCGCTTAATAAAAGCCTCTTTTTGCGGCTTTTTGGTCGGATCGGCGCTAGGGGGAGTCGGACATATTTGATTGGCTTTGTCTGGAGGCATAAACACCACAATATCGCCTCGATTGGGGCTGCCAAATAAGTAACTCACCTTTTCTACAATCAGGCGATCGTCTATTTGTAAAGTTGGCAGCATCGATCCAGACGGGATAAACCGGGCTTCAGCCACAAACTGGCGCAACCCAACGGCTAAAATCGCAGCTATACCCAAGGTTTTAAGTAATTCAATCCAGAAGTTTTCTGACTTAGCTCGCGGTAGGTTCTCAGGTTCTCGATTAGGAATTTCTGTCATATATAGTTAATTTGGTTAAACTCGGTTCTGCTCTAAGAGGAAACTTATTACTAATCTACAAATTAGACTAGGAAGAATACGGATTGTCCGATCGCGATTGGCAATTGTGGACAAGAGACTAGAGTGCGTTGGCGCAGCTTGTGCGGATCGCGGATCGCTCAGACGCTCGATCGGAAGATACTTATTTATCTAACCCACCCAAGCGATTTAAAGGCCAAAATCGCAGCACTGCCTGACCGACGATATAATCCTTCGGGACAAAACCCCAACAACGACCATCATAACTATTAAAGCGGTTGTCTCCCATCACTAGATAATTATTTGGCGGAATAGTTTGAGGTTGTGCCAGGAAAGCCTGCGCAGAATTGGTAGGATTGGGAAGATGGCAGTCTTTAGTAGAAGTTTGGACTTCCTTAGATAAGTATTTTTCCTCAAGAGGGCGATTGTTGATGTAAACTCTACCATTCTCGATCGCGATCTTTTCTCCTGGCAGGCCGATCGTGCGCTTGATAAAAGCCTCTGTATAACCTTGCCGCTTTAGCTCTTCAGTCGGCTCGAATACGATAATATCCCCCCGTTTCGGTCCAGAAAATTTGTAGCTCAATTTATTGACGATCACTCTGTCTGCGTCCCAACAGTCTTCGCAACCGTGCAAAGTTGGTTCCATCGACCCCGAAGGAATATAGCGAGCTTCCACGACAAATTGGCGCAATCCGAGGGCTAAAACGGCAGCAATTCCCAGAGTTTTAATTAATTCAACCCAAATATTTTCGGATTTGGGCTTAGAATCCGTTTTTTTATCTGTTCCTAATGGTTCCGAGGTAGGTGTTTCCTTCGCTGCCAAACCATCAGACTCATCGTAGGTAAATTCTGGTGAGGTTTTGTCAGGGGGTTGATGCTGTTCGTCAGTCATATAATGGTTAGTCGAGTTGAAGCCTCTAAAGGCAACTAAGATTAATTTACCCTCAGCATAGCGGTTTACAGTTGTTTATCGTTAGAGCATATGTCATCTCTTTTTATCCGCCAAGCCCGCATTCTCTTACCTACTGGTGAGTTTTTAGTCGGAGATGTCGAAATTCAGAATCGCCAGATCGTGCGAGTCGCACCCAGGATCGATGTAACTGACAGTGACAAAGAAATAGACGCAAGCGGTCTAACTTTGTTGCCAGGAGCGATCGATCCTCAAGTCCACTTCCGCGAACCAGGATTGGAACACAAGGAAGATTTATTCACCGCTAGCTGTGCTTGCGCTAAAGGTGGGGTAACTTCATTTTTAGAAATGCCGAATACTCGTCCCTTAACGACTACTCAGGCGGCTTTAGACGATAAGTTACAACGAGCGGCGGCTAAATGCCTAGTTAATTATGGCTTTTTTATCGGAGCCACCGCCACTAATTTGCCAGATCTGCTGGAAGCTAGCCCCACGTCAGGAATCAAAATCTTTATGGGGTCGATGCACGGAGATTTGTTAGTGGATGAAGAAGCTGTCCTAGAGCCAATTTTTGCTAGGGGAGAACGCTTGATTGCCGTTCATGCCGAAAACCAGGCCCGCATTCTCCAGCGGCGACAAGAGTTCGCAGGCATTACCGATCCGGCCGTTCACTCTCAAATTCAAGATAACCAGGCTGCCCTGGAAGCCACTCAATTAGCTCTCAAACTGTCGAAAAAGTATCGGCGACGCTTGCATATCCTGCACCTTTCGACGGCGGAAGAAGCCGAGTTGCTGCGTCAAGATAAGCCGAGTTGGGTAACGGCTGAAGTTACCCCCCAACACCTGTTATTAAATACCGATGCTTATGCCCAAATTGGCACTTTAGCGCAGATGAATCCACCTTTGCGATCGCCTCACGATAACCAAGTCCTCTGGCAAGCTTTGTTAGATGGGGTCATCGATTTCATCGCTACCGATCACGCCCCCCACACCCTGGCCGAAAAAGCCCAAACCTACCCCAATACCCCCTCTGGGATGCCTGGGGTGGAAACTTCCTTGCCGTTAATGCTCACCCAGGCAATGCAAGGGCGCTGTAGCGTGCCGCAAGTGTCTCATTGGATGTCAACTGCCCCAGCTAAGGCCTATGGCATTCCCAACAAAGGCGCGATCGCTCCAGGCTTAGATGCCGATCTGGTATTAGTAGATTTAGAAACCTATCGTCCGGTACTGCGAGAGGAACTGCTAACCAAGTGCGGTTGGAGTCCGTTTGAAGGTTGGAATTTGACTGGCTGGCCAGTAATTACTATCGTTGGCGGGCAGATTGTATACGATCGAGGAAAAATTAATCCAGAAGTTCGAGGCCAAGCGTTGAATTTTGTCAGCACGAAGTCGTAAAAACTCTCTTGCTTCATAATTCATCATTCATAATTCATCATTCAAATGGAATATAGCTCGATTTCAACTGCCGAAGATGTTCGACAGCTAGAACTGATTACCCGACAGTGTTTCAACTCGTCAGCTAGCGGTTGGGAATCGTTTGCCAATACGATCGGTTTAGAAAACTTCCGCTGCGTTCGCCAAGCCGGACGGGTAGTTGGTGTCTTAGGGATTTACCAAATCGGTCAGTGGTTTGGCGGTTCTAGCTTGCCGATGGCTGGAGTGGCTGGCGTGGGAGTAGCGCCAGAAGCGCGGGGTACGGGAGTTGTCACTAAACTTCTCACCGAAACGCTCAAAGAACTTTATGGCTTAGGAGTACCAGTTTCGGCCCTGTATCCTGCTACCCAGCGTCCTTATCGGAAAGTAGGGTACGAACAAGCCGGAACCCATGTCAGTTTTCAGATCGACACTGACAAAATTGGCAATCTGAACGATCGCCAGTTCCCGATGCAGCAAGTTGATGCTGCCAATCACGAAGTTTTCCATCCTCTTTATCGGCAAGCAGCCATTGCTAACAACGGTCATCTCGATCGCAATCTGGCTATGTGGCAGCGGTTAGTAGAGACAAAAACTGAAGAAGTCATTTACGCTTATTTAGTCGGTTCTGACTCTCAACCTGAAGGTTATATCATCTACCAGCAACAACGGGAACAGCAAAAGTTGCAGTTGTTCGTAAGAGATTGGGTAGCTTTGACACCAGCAGCAGGCAGGCGCTTGTGGACGTTTCTTGGCGATTGTCGATCGATAATTAAAGAGGTTTTATGGCGCGGTTCGGCACTCGATCCGCTCTTGTCTCTGCTCCCAGAACAAACTTACAATGTTCGAGATTTGGCCCGGTGGATGTTGCGCGTAGTGAATGTGGAATTAGCACTTTCTAGTCGCGGCTATCCGGCTGGAGTTGAAGCCGAGTTGCACTTAGAGATTCGAGATGACTTGCTGATAGAAAATAGCGATCGCTTTATCCTCAAAGTTTCTGGCGGGCGAGGCGAAGTGACTAGAGGCGGCCGAGGAGACTTGCAACTAGACGCACGGGGACTAGCACCGCTTTACACTGGTTTGTTTGCTCCCCAGCAGTTACAGCTTATCGATCGATTGACAGCGAGCGAGGAAGCTTTATCGGCGGCGGCTCAGATTTTTGCTGGTTCAGAACCCTGGATGCCAGATTTTTTTTGATTTCTAATATCAATCTTGTGGGGTGGGCCTCCAGCCCGTCCCACGGGACAGGCTGGAAGCCATTGGTGTCAAGTTAAGGCTAGAGCCGTTGCTGGGTGTCGATCTTCAGCATCAACCGCCAGGGGTTCAAAACCCCTGGCTAATAGCGCAAGTCCATTGAAATGGACTGAGGAATTAAATTTCCTACAGGTCACTGAGTCCTCTTTAGAGGACTTTAGCTTTGAGGCAGGGGTTTTCAACCCCTGACGGATGAGGGCTTTGACCGTTAACTTGACACCGATGGCTGGAAGCCTATCCCACAAGAAATGTACTTCACTTAGCTGAGAACTGCTATATATTCTGCCAATAAATCCCCCCTAATCTTGGTAGCAAGGTTAGGGGGGATGATTTTTTTATCCTCAATTCACGATCGCTATTTCTGAAGCCATCGCTCTGACACTTGTTATATAACCAAGATTAGATTAATCGATCTCAATCCTTTTATCTCGCTCGATCGAGACAATAAATATTTAGCCTTTTTCTATAGTTTAACCGTTGTCGATCGATTAGTTAATGACGAAGATACCGCATAGAAAACTATTATTACGGTAGAGCGATTAAAGATAAAAAATCAATATTTGTTTACAAAATAAAGATTACTTTTTCTTCCAAAATGACACTTTTTATCACTGACAACTTCTCGACCATCGCTGAAGCTGTAAGAGAAATCGAACTCAATTTTTTGAGCTAACAGGAGTTAAAAAATGTTTCGTTCTCCTATTACATTAGCGGCAATTTCAGGATTGGCTGCTGCTACCACAATCGTTTGTGGTTCTGGTAAAGCACTAGCTGGTTATGAAATCTATGACGACTCAGTTTCCACCTGTACTGGAATTAATTGTTCGTCACTGCGGATACCTGCTACATTATTCGGTTTTGGTGCTAGTGCGGCCTCTTGGCAAGGCTCCTTTTTTGCGGCTCCTGGTGAATGCGTGCGGATTGATGTTATTTCTCCCATAGCCGCTGGCACTGTAGATTTAGAGACGGTGACTGTGGCACCTAATGGCACGGTTTACCGCAATGACGATGGCGGAGGCGGCGGTCGTGCCCTGAATCCAGTAGTGAAGATCGCTTCGGCACCCAACAACGGGTGGTACACCGTTCGCATTGGCCAGTATGCAGGCACTGCTGTAAATGCTAACTTTGTAGTTGCCTACGGGCGCTATAATGCTGGCAATCCCAACTGTGCAGGAGCAACAACACCGGTGAGTGCAACATCATCTCCTACCAAGCTAACCGAGCCACGAGTGCCAACTCAAGCTGCTCCAGATCCTAATGCACCAGGTTCATAATTTTTCAGAACCAGCAATCTAAAGCATATTGCTACCAAGGGATTTTGTTTTCCCATTAGCAGCTTTAATATCGAAGAATAGAATCTTAAAGCCTCCCCCTCGATCTGGACAAATGAGAAAGGGGGATTTTTTCATGCTAGCGATCGCTTGTCTTTTACTCGATCGCAATTTGTGCTGTCGAACTTAACTCGATCGGTGGTGAATTGACCAAAAGCCTAACTTTTTCTTACTTTTTCTGACTGACAAATTCTCGCTTCTCCAGCAAACTAAAGAAGGTATCGAACCCAATTATGGGCAAACTAATAGAGCGACAGCGTAGGCAGCGATGCCTTCTTCGCGCCCGACGGGACCTAATTTTTCGTTGGTAGTCGCCTTGATCCCGATCCGATCTGGCTCTATTTGCAACACGCTAGAGAGGCGATCGCGCATCATAGGAATGTGAGGTTTGAGTTTGGGGCGTTCTGCCACTACTACCGAATCGATATTCCCAACTTGCCAGCCCCGCTCGCGAATTAGCCCATGGACTCGATCTAACAACACCAAACTATCTGCCCCAGCCCACTGAGAATCTGTAGGAGGAAAATAATGACCGATATCTCCCAAGCTCAACGCCCCCAGCATGGCATCCATAATCGCATGAGTCAAAACATCAGCATCGCTGTGTCCCAACAAGCCCAAGGAATGAGGAATTTTTATCCCTCCTAAGATCAAAGGGCGATCGGTAGTTAACTGGTGAATATCGTAGCCGTTACCAATGCGGATGTTCATTGAAAAAAGTGAAAATCTCAGAGGATTTAACTAAATTTATCAAAAATTTAAGGTGAATTTCTCTCTCAATCAATATGCTACATCCACGACTAATTCTAACGAAAGCCGCAAAACCGATGAATCGTTCTCCTTAGTAGTTCTCTAATAACTATAAACAGCGATCCCCGATCGCCAAGTTGAGTTTTTTAAAATAGAGGCAAAAAAGATATTTGTGTTAAGGTATTCAAGTTTTGAGGGGGAAATCCGGAAAAGACCTCGATCGCCTTGAATCTTAAAGTTTGGGATCTCTGTTCGTCTCTATCAGACAGAGTTAGTGCATAACTAGCTCGATTTTATACCTACATTAGATAGTCTCATTTCTGCATCATCACTTGGAGTTATAAAAATCATGCAAGCCCCTTCGCACTCACACCTCGATCGCCCCCGCTCGGCTTGGGCCAAACTGAAGAACCAAGAAATTAGCTGCGCTGAGGCGCTGCAACTGCTGGTAGACGAACAGGGAATAGTAAACCAGTCGTTGCTCGATCGCGAAGTGAGCGACAGATTTATCCGGCTGTTTGCCAACAAAAACGACGTGCCCCGCGTCATTCCTTTACTGTTATGGCAGGGATGTTATTACCTGGGGAGTCCGGTCGAACTGTCGAAAGAAACGATCGCTACGATCTCTCAGCGGATTAACAACCAAATTAAACTCGTCCCTATTTCCCCTAAAAGCTACCGGATTTGGTACTACACCCAAAACACCGATGCTGAAACCAGCAGCGCCGATCTGATCGTCAATCCCCTCACTGGCGAACTGGAAGCCGAAGACATTTCCGAATCGACCGAAGCCGGGTTGCTGCAAGCCAAAGACCAAATTGCCCGGATCAAAACCATCCTCGTCGGAGCCTTACGCCATCGCGCTAGCGATATCCACATGGAACCCACCCTCAAAGGTTTAAAGGTTCGCTATCGGATCGATGGAGTGCTGCGGCACGTTACCACCCTACCCCAAGAACTCAGCCGCAAGACGATCGTGGCCCTCAAAGTTATGTGTCACATGGACATCGCCGAGAGCCGCTGCCCTCAAGACGGCCGGATCGACGAGAGAGAATTCGACGCTAAAGAGTTAGCGGTACTGAAAAAGATGGATACTCGCGTCAGTACCCTACCTTGCGTCAACGGGGAAAAAGCCGTTATCCGCTTATTGCCAAAAGAGAATCGCTTTGCCGAAATCGACAAAATCGGTTTTACTGCCAAAACCCTGCCGATCTACCAAAAATGGCTGCAACAACCTCAAGGCATGATCGTCCTCACCGGACCGACGGGTTCGGGGAAAACTAGTACCCTGTATACCAGCTTGCTCACGATCGCCGATGAAGATGTCAACGTGGTGACGGTAGAAGATCCGGTGGAGTACGTTCTACCTAAAATGACTCAAACACAGGTACACGAAGCGGCGGGAATGACTTTTGCAGCAGGTTTGCGGGCGATTTTGCGACAAGATCCAGACATTATCATGGTGGGAGAAATCCGCGACCACGAAACGGCTGAAACTGCTGTGAGAGCGGCTTTGACCGGACACTTAGTGTTGACGACTCTGCACACTAACGATGCGCTCGGAGCCATTCCCCGGTTGAAGGATATCGGTCCCGACCCCGGATTGATTAGCGATGCGCTGTTGGGCATTGTGGCTCAACGTTTAGTGCGGGTAGTGTGCCCTCACTGTGCCGAACCCTACACCCCCACGGATGAAGATTTGAAAGCATTAGGGATAGAAAGAAGTCAAGCTCAAACTTCTCAATGGCGCAAGGGCAAAGGTTGCGCTAATTGCTTTAATTCTGGTTACTTGGGACGGGAAGCGATCGTCGAGTTGCTAGATATCGATCGCAATCTGCGAGATGTTATCCACGAAGGAACTACGGTGCAATTGCACCGACATTTGAACGATCGCAACTTTTCTTCTTTCCGAGAAGCCGCCCTTGAAAAGGTAACTCAAGGCTTGACTACGGTTGAAGAAGTTCTGCGGGTTATTCCTCACAGCGCATTTTTTACCAAGCCAGTAGAGCCATCAACTTTAGGCAACGGCCATCGGGTGCGTCAACCGTTAAATTTAGTCAATTAAGAGAGAGGGCGAGAGAATGTAGGATTGGGCTGTTGGGTTTCACTCCGTACCCTGCGGGAAGGCTGCGCCTACAACCCAACCTACGGCTATCTATCTAAATATCGTGGCGTGTCAAGGTTAAACTGGTGCGTTACCACGGATTGACAAATTTAAGTCATAGCAAAGTTTATCGCCGTCTAACGCACCCTACCTTTACGCTGCTTTCTTCACTCTATAAACCTAGCAATAGCAAACCCGATCTATACTCAAGTCGTCGTCAAGCTATCTATGGGGCGATATGTCACCTTTGACTGATGCTCTAAACCGGATTATGGCGTGGCTTCAACAAAATTGTCCTGCTTGTACGTCTGGTTTTCATCAGTGCGATCGCCATTTGGTAGGTTGGGTTGACGCTAGGAAACCCAACATTAACAATATTATTCACCCGTGATGGGTTCGATCGCTCGTCGATCGGTTGCCGGATAATATACCTGGCAAAATCCTCTCCTACGGTATCTATTGCCTTGTTTTTTAATATGATTGCGATCGATTAATCTCCGTCCTGCCAGGGGTCGGGTGACTCTGCTGCCCTCTGACTTCTATTGGTATTAGTCCCATAAATGGGAGTTGGTTTAACAATTTCTAGTTGTCGCTCTTTTGTCTCTACTGTAGTTGCATTTTGCTTATCTAATCCCCGCCGCCTGCGAGAAGTGCGTTCTTCGCTAGTATCTTCTGTGACTACTTCGTAAAGGATCGCCAGTTTGTTTTGCTCTTTGCTCTGACGCAAAACTCGCCCCAATCGCTGAATGTATTCTCGTTCCGAACCACTGCCAGAGAGGACGATCGCCACTTTAGCATCTGGTACGTCTACACCCTCGTTTAATACCTGAGAGGCCGCTAGGGTCTTATACTCCCCGCTGCGAAACCGCGTCAGGATATCGTGGCGTTCTTTGACTGGGGTTTGATGGGTAATCGCAGGAATCAATAACTCTTGGGAAATCCGATAAACGGTGGCGTTGTCGGCGGTGAAAATTAGGATAGAGGCGGGATAATGCTGGGCTAGCAAATCGGTGAGAATTCGCAATTTACCATCGGTCATTAAAGCAATTTCCCTGGCTTCCCGGTGGGCTAGCATGGCTCTGCGTCCGATTGGCGATCGCGCACTGGCTTTGACGAACATTTGCCAGCCTTCGATACTTCCTAAAGAAATGTTGGCTTGTCTTAAAAAGGTGTTGCGCTCTTGGATTAACTGCTGGTAGCGATCGCGCTCTTGTCCCGATAATTTGACTTTGATTTCTACTACTCGATGCTGGGCTAAAGCTTTGCCAGCTAGTTCTTCTGGAGTTTTTTGATAAACTACAGGCCCGATCGAACTATTGAGATCGCTATGCCGTCCGTCCGATCGATCCGGGGTAGCAGTCAACCCCAACCTGTAGGGAGCGATCGAGTATTCGGCAATTACCCGATAAAAATCTGTGGGCAGGTGGTGACACTCATCGCAGATTAACAATCCATACTGATTTCCCAGAGATTCGGCATAGATGGCAGCGCTGTCGTAGGTGGATACTAAGATCGGCGTGCGATCGCGGGACCCTCCTCCCAATAAACCAACTTCTGCATCGGGAAAGGCGGCAATTAGATTGGCATACCACTGGTGCATTAAATCGAGAGTCGGCACTAAGATCAGCGTGCTGCGGGGTGTAGCCTGCATCGCCATTTGGGCTAAATAAGTTTTACCTGCCCCGGTTGGCAATACTACTACTCCTCGGCGTTCGGCTTGCTTCCAAGCTAACAGGGCTTCGCTTTGGTGGGGATAAGGTGCGATTTGTACGCTGGAAGCTAACTCTAACTCGACAAATTCTTTGGCATCGTCGATAAAGTCGATTCCTTCGGCTGTCAGCGTCTCTAAAAGGGCGCGGTAATCGATCGCGGGTATGCGAAATCTTTCTACCCTATCGTCCCAAGTAGCAAAGTCTAGCCACGCTTTGCCTCGTGGTGGGGGATGTAAAATTAACGTGCCGCGATCGAATTTCAGTCTGGGTGTACGAGCCATTTTGGGCGTAACGCAAAGGGTCGCAAAGGGAAGCGCAAAGGTACGCAGAGTTTTTGCTGTTACTCGATCTTACTAACTCCGGAATTCCGAACTCATTTTAATTTGGCTCGTTTTCGTAAAATGAGGCTTGACGGCGGCTGGGATCGAGCGCCCAATCTTCGTTTTCGCCGCCGATAATTAAGCGCTCGATCGGAACGAATTCTTTGCTCAAGCGCATGAGAGCATTGATCAGGATATCGAGAGCGATCGCATCGCTGGTTCCTAAGTCGAACCAACAGCGTCCCCATTTCCCTTCATACTCGAATCCGCTCGTGTTGTGCATCAACGCCATCAGGCTTTTGTCGGCTGCGTCGAGATCGTAGTCCATGTAGCCGAGATCGAGTCCTACTTCTTGCACTTGGCAATTTTCAGCATTAAACCCGCCCAATTTCCCTAAAAAGAACCAGGAATCAAAAACTTCTTCAATATATTGTTTTTCTCCATGGGAAGGAACGCTGTCGAACTCGATCCAAATCCACAGATCGAAAGGATTAAATTCTCGAAATTGTACTTGCATGGTTTTTGAGAAGTTCAGGAGTTTTGAAAGTGTGTAGTGTTAAGTGTTGAGTGTTGAGTTAAAGGATTTCAGGAGTTCAGAAGTAGGGGCGGTTTGCGTAGGGGCTGGTTTTGCCAGTCCTCTTGTTTACCAACCATTAATGTTAAATCAAACCCGCCCTGCCTCACCAATAACCCCAGAAACCCAACATTTCTGGGGTGTTGGGTTTCACTGCGTTCAACCCAACCTACAACCTACAATCTATTTTTCTCCCCATCTCCCCATCTCCCCATCTCGTCTACTCCAAGCTAGGCAACTTTTCTGCACCCCACATACCAGGCTCTTTTTTAATGGAGTTTTGGAGCGATCGACAATCTAGGTTCTCTTTTTCTAACCTATTTTTATTCTGACATTGTTCGTAAAAAATTTGCGCGACTAATCCTTTGGGTAGTCGATCGGATTTATTCAATGCTAATTGAAAATTTTGCTGGGCCTCTGACAGCAAAGATGAGTCCTTTCGTTGTTTTCCCAATCCGACTTCGATCTGGGCTTTTAAATAGTATAGTTCTGGATGGTTGGGCGCTTCCTTTAGGGCGCGATTGACATAAGTTAAAGCTTTGTCGTGCTGCTTTAAATCGCGGTAGCCCAAAGCAATACCTCGATCGGCCAGATAGTTAGGGGCGGCATAATTTTCTAATCGATCGATCGCTTGATTTGGATCGGAAAAAGGTAGATTCACCGCCAACATTAAATCCATATATCCTTTGAGCAAGTTTAGTTCTGGATCGTCAGGAGCAATTTGTTCGGCTTCATCTAAGTATTGAAAAACTTGTTGCAGTTTGGGAATGGCAGCGATCGATCCTTCTTGCTGAAAGATGTAAACGCCATCTAAAAAATGCCCGACTCCAGTATAAAGTTTGCTCCGCAGCGGATCGTCTTTACTTAGTTCTTTCGCCGCTGCCATGGTTTTGGTAGCGTAAGATTTTAAACCCTTCCAATCCGAATTGAGATAAGAAAATGATGCCAACATGGCATAAGCCAGAGGTTCGTTCTCTTCTAAAGACTCGGCTGCGCGTAAATAATTGGCGGCCGCTGGATAGTTGCCTTCCTTAAAGACAGATTCAAAAGCTGCTTGAGTGCGATCGCCTATCGGTCTGGCATTCCTGGTGCGAAAAACATCTCCGGCTAAAGTCGGCCAGATCCACAAGCCTACGGTAACTACAGCCGCGATCGCTGTCAGGTGAAAACCAATTCTTTGAGTAATGCTAGAAGTCATCCGCTCGATCGTCATTTCTCCTCCAGCAATTGCCACCACTACCTACTCAGACGCAATTGGCGATCGAAAGTTCCAAAATCTGGCCAGAAAAATACAGGAATTGTTACCTCAATTCTGTCGATATCTAGTCGATCGCAGAATTCTAGTTTATAATTATTAATAGCTTTATAGTCGATCGTTAATCATTAATTAACGATCGACATTTATTTATTACCAATTATTAAAGCGTTACCATCTCTTCTATTATCTGTCTTCTGAAAGGCAAAGACTATTTTGAACTTCTGTTGGCGCAGCCTGCGCTCGGCGCATACTTCTGAACTCCTGAACTCCTGTATTCTTAATTAATGCTTTACCTGAAAAAATTAACCTATCACCCTCCTGCTGCTCCTACTGCTATTCTGAAATCTATTAATTTAGAGCTAGCACCGCAGCAATTAGGTTTAGTCATCGGGCCGAGTGGTTCTGGCAAAAGTACCCTATTAGAAATTCTATCTGGGTTAGTTGAATCAACTGCTGGCGAGATCCTCTGGCGCGACCAAGAATTGACTTCAGAGCATTTGCAACAGTTGGCAGGATTAGTATTTCAGTTCCCAGAGCGTCATTTTTGTGGGGGAACGATTTTAGAAGAACTCCGATTGGGACATCCCGAATTGGGTGCGAGTCGAGTCCAGGAAGCATTGAAAGAAGTAGGACTAGACCATCTCTCGCTCGATACTTCGCCCCAGTCTCTCAGTGGCGGACAGCAAAGACGTTTGGCTTTGGCAGTTCAGCTAATTCGCCAACCGCATTTATTGCTATTGGACGAACCGACAGCCGGATTAGATTGGTCGATGCGCCGCCAATTAGTCAATTTATTAGCTAGGCTCAAGACTCATTGGACGCTATTTGTAGTTTCTCACGATGCTAGCGAACTAGCTGCGATCGCCGATCGCTGTTGGCATCTCGATCGCGGGGAATTGGAAGCCGTCGAACCAGCCCTCATTTCCTGACGTGGTTCTAGCTTTATTAGATCGCCCTTGTCGTAACAACAAAGGGCGATCGCTCCTCTCTCTAAAATTAAGATGAGCGATCGCCTCTGAGATCGAGTTTCGCCACAAAAGCTAATGGATGAGTTACGTTTTGAATGGGACGATCGAAAAGCTGAAAGCAATTTGAGAAAACATGGTGTCTCCTTTGAAGAAGCAGCGACTGTATTTTACGATTCTCTTTATCTGGAAGATTACGATGAAGCTCATGGCGATCGAGAAGATAAATTTAAGCTAATTGGTGAATCTAGCAACGGGAGCTTACTGGTCGTCATTTATACTGAAAGGGCAGGTACAATTCGGATTATCAGTAGTAGGAGAGCGACTAAAAATGAACGAATATCCTATAAATCACAAAACTGAATTACCTAATTCTGATGCCGAGGAAATGTTAGAAGAGTATGATTTTAGTCGTGCTAAACCTGGTAGATACAGAGGATTTAAGGGAAAGTTGATTCGGGTATTGGCTGATGGTACGGAGGTAATAATTGAAACTCCCCGCCCAACTGCGATTCATAAAGGAGATTCTGGCGAATAGGGCGATCGCTCCTCCTCTACCAACGTTCAGGCGATTGCTGTTTCCGTAACCACCAAGGGCGATCGCTCCTCCCCTACTTCCAACTTCCTACTTCTCGACAGATCTCTCGGATTTCTTGCTCTTGGGGATGAGTGGCAAGGTAATCTTTCAACCACAGGCACCCCCGCGCCCTTAGATCGTCGAGATTCAAATTCCATAGAATTACAGTTCCATAACCACCAACGGAAGTCAGAGTTTGCCCATCCGGGCTGAACGCGACGCTACTAACCGAATCGCTAAGCCCAGTCAGGGTAGTAATTAAAGTCCCGTCGAGCTTCCACAGGTTGATGGTGTTGTCCCAACCGCCAGAAGCAATCGTTTGCCCGTCCGGGCTGAAGGCGAGGCTACTAACCCCATCAGTATGTCCAGAGAGGGTAGTAATTAAAGTTCCGTCACGCTTCCACAATTTGATGGTTTTGTCATAACCCCCAGAAGCGATGGTTTGCCCGTCCGGGCTGAAGGCAACGCTTGTAACCAAATTGCTATGCCCAGAGAGGGTAGTAATTAAGGTCCCGTCTTGCTTCCACAATTTGATGGTTTTGTCAACGCTGCCAGAAGCGATGGTTTGCCCGTCTGGGCTGAAGCCGAGGCTACTAACCCCATCAGTATGTCCAGAGAGGGTAGAAATTAAGGTCCCGTCTTGCTTCCACAATTTGATGGTTTTGTCATAACCCCCAGAAGCGATGGTTTGCCCGTCCGGGCTGAAGGCGACGCTCGTAACCCCACCATCTCTAGAGAGAGTAGTAATTAGAGTTCTGTCCCGTTTCCACAGCTTGATGCCATCTCTACTGCCAGAAGCGATGGTTTGCCCATCTGGGCTGAAGGCGATGCTCCTAACCCCATAAGTATCTCTAAAGAGGGTAGTAATTAAAGTCCCATCCCGCTTCCACAGTTTGATGGTTTTGTCTCTACCGCCAGAAGCGATGGTTTGCCCATCCGGGCTGAAGGCGACGCTATAAACCGCCTCAGTATGGCCAGAGAGGGTAGAAATTAAAGTCCCGTCACGCTTCCACAATTTGATGGTTTTGTCCCCACCGCCAGAAGCGATGGTTTGCCCATCCGGGCTGAAGGCAACGCTCGTAACCCAATAGCTATCCCCAGAGAAGGTAGAAATTAAAGTCCCGTCACGCTTCCACAATTTGATGGTTTTGTCATCGCTGCCAGAAGCGATGGTTTGCCCATCCGGGCTAAAAGCAATGCTCTTAACGCTGCCTTGATGACCTTCTAAAGAATTGTATTCGCGAATATTGAACAGAATATTCTGTAGCGTAAATAAGGGACTGACGGCTGGATATTCTGCTAGAGAGCGTTTGTCTTTAATCAGTTTCTTCAAATCTCGACTAGCCCGCATAGCTGGGAGTAAAGCTTCAAGTTGGGTTGAGTGAAACTGTTGCAATATGTTGGTCGCTGCCTGTTCCAGTCGCGTCCCTTCTCGCGCTTCTTTAAGTTGGTGCGAAGCAATACCTGCGAACACTCCAGCCAGGGTTGCCCCTACTAACGAAATTCCCAAGATGATAGAACCAATACGAATCCGCTGGTTGGCTTTCTTTGCGGCTTTAGTCAAAATCTGATTGGCTTGCTGTTGCGCCTCTTTTTCCTTTCTCTCCGCCTCTAGATTAATTTGGGCTTCTAATTTCTCCAGTTCTCTCGTCCTTTTTTCCGTCTCCAAAGCCACTTGCATTTCTCGCTTTTCGACTTCTTGAGAACCTGCTAAAAACTGATAATCGCGATCGCTCAAACTTTTCCCACTCGCCCACGAGAGTGCATCTTGCAACGATTGTCCCCGCAACAGCCGCGATTCATCTTGACAGTTGGAAGTTTCCCAAGCGGCGATCGCTTCAGCATAGGGGCGCAAATCGGCTAAGGCTTTGGCTACCCAAAGGCGATCGAACACTTCTGCGTAAATTCGGTTGTAAACCCTCAATCTTACCCGTTGCTTCACTACTAATCCAGACAGACGCAACTCAATTTGTTCGGGACTGTTATCGCTGGGAATGCCCTCATCCCCTAACCCCTTCTCCCAGCGTGGGAGAAGGGGAACAAGAGTCTTACTCTCCTCTTCCCCAATTGGCAGAGAATTCTTACTCCCCTCTCCCAGAATTGACAGAGAATTCTTACTCCCCTCTCCCAGAGTTGGGAGAGGGGCCGGGGGTGAGGGCAAAATCTGCTGATACAAGCCCAGCAGCCTGCCTGTACGTTCCCCACCACTGCGGAGGAGGCGATCGCTTATTGTCTTCAAATGCTCCGGTTCGTCTTGAGATGCCCAATTTTCAATGAGGTGCGATCGCACTAATTTCTCGACTTCTTCGGCTTCTCTCCCTTCCTCAATCTCTGCCAAATTAGTCACAATTAACTTGCACAACTTCTGCGTCAGAAAAGGTTGTCCGCCCGTCCAATTCAATACCTCTCTCAACACTGCCGTTGACTGACGAGCAATTGCCTCTAAACCTGGAGCTAAGGGAGTAACTTCATCGAGTTGAAAACCCGTTAATTCGATCGCTCTACCAATATTGAATGGAGTGCGAGTCTTATCTTGAATTAAATCGGAAGGGGTGGCAACTCCCAATAAAGCAAACGTCAAACGGTTGTATTCTGGTTTGTCGGCGCGGCGGTTGTAGCAAGCTCTAATTAAGGCAAAAAAATCATCTTTAAAACTGAATCTGAGCATCGTATCGATTTCATCAATTAAGATCGCGATCGGCTCTTTTACTTCTGCTAGTAGCACTTGCTCGATAAACAGACTAAAGCGATGTACTGCTGAGAGATCGTCGCGATCGCGCCACCATCGACGGCGATCGACGCTCAGATCGAAAGAGCTTGTCAGATCTTGAATGATTCCTCCATACCACTGTTCTGGAGTTACCTTATCGCTGCCAATTCCGGTGAGATCGATTTCCGCGCAGGCAATTCCTTCTGCTTGCAACTTGTACATTGTCTGCACTCTCAAAGAAGATTTACCCGTCTGTCTGGAGTTGAGAACGTAACAAAAATCGCCCTGTTTTAAAGCTTCACAAAATTCTCGATCGGCTTGCCGTACCACATAGGTAGGATGATTAAAATCGAGACTGCCACCAACTTTATACGAGTAGTTTGAGTTCATAGATAATTCCTCATTTATATGGGAAAATAACGAGGGCGGTTGAAACCGCAGCCTTGGCAGACGAAACCTGCCTCCGCAGGTTTAAAATCCCTACGCATTAGTCCGCGCAGGCGGACTTTGATTGTATAGCCGCGAATTCATTCGCCATGGCAATAAAATTCTGGCTTTTACGACAGGCGATCGCCCAAATACAAACTATACAAATTACACCGAGATTTCACCTCATTTCCCTGCAACTTCACCAAACCCATTCGTTGTAAATTCCAAATCTCCATCGGCGACAAGCGCACATTTTCCATTGCGATCGCCACCTTTTTCATTGCTTCAGCCAGATCGGAATGTTTTTGCAGATTTAACAAATGTTCTCGCAACCGATGGCGATAAATTCCCTCTTCCGTCGGTGCCGTTTCTAACAACTCCTCCAGTGTCATTTCTGGATGATTTTTCAGATAATATAGAGCCTGCTGCACCATATCTGGATGTCCGCCCACCATCTGCATCAATTCTTCCACCTCAGCTAGACTCCAATTGAGTCCGTGTTGCTTGGCTAGATCTTGAACTTGTTCTCTCGAAAACTCTGGCAACTCGATCGGCAAGCCCACATTAAATGGGGATTGGTCGATATGCAACCGAATATAAATTTCCGTCGAATGAATTGCCAACAATCGCAACTTCTTCCACTGCTTCCGAGTTCTGCCCTTCTCATACCAAGAACGCAACAGGGCAAAAAAATCTTCCGAAACTTCTGGGTAGGGAAACACCAAATCGACATCATCGAACCCCAAAACCAAAGGTGTATCTGCTTGCGCCAATAAATACTCTTCAAAATAAGTAGAACAACTGCTTTTACTGCCCATTCCCGCTTCATCCCAGTAGTCATCTAAGGGACTTGGCAACCCCAACTCTCGACTGACATTAGTAGCTAACCACCGCAATAACTTATCCAAACTAGAGAAATGAATCCGATCGGCCAACTTAAAACTCAAATTCACCGTTCGATATCCCTGACTAGCCAATTTATCCAGCAGTTTTTGCACGAACAAAGTTTTGCCCATCTGTTGCGGCGCTTTAATCCGAATTAGCGAACCAGGATGTAAAAGTTCTCGATAACATTCTTCCTCAAATGGAACTCGTTCCACATAAAACTCTTGAGCCGATTCAGTGGCGGCTAGCTCTCGATTTTGACTTAGCTGGCAAACTTCTTGCCAATTCAATCCCAAAACCTGGCAAAAAATCTGAAAAGCTGGCACTTTAATCGACTCTTTTCCTGCTAGAAACCGTTTCCAAGTAGGCATAGACAAACCATCTGCAAAAGGACCTTCTGGCTGCCAATCAACATCAGGTTCTAACAACCGACTCGCTTGCCAAAGCCAACGCGGATCGTCGATCGTCCACCCTTTGTACATCCTGGCTTGCCTAATTCTGGCTAATCCTTCCCCAGAAGCCCGCAGAGTCATTTCTCTTACCCCTTAACTACCCACAATTATCGCTCCAGCTATAGAGGCTGACTATCCTCAGTTTCGGATCGGTTTCGGATCGGTTGGCATCCAGCCGATCGAAGAGTGCGTCGCTTACTGATGGCAAAACTTATCGGTTAGTTTTACCTCGAACCATCCTCAGCTAACACGCGCTCCTTAAGGGTGAGAACTACAAAGATTGGTCTAGCAAATCCCCTAGTTTGACTGATGGGGATTTTCCTGTTACCTATTTCCTGGGGATTTTTGAATAAATGTAACGAATTGCAAAGTATAATAAGAGAAATTTCACTATAAGCAAGGCAAGTAGGATAAGGATGCGAGTAGCGATCGCGGGCGCGGGATTGGCAGGACTGTCGTGTGCGAAATACCTCACAGATGGCGGTCATACTCCCCTGATATTGGAGCGTCGAGATGTTTTAGGTGGTAAGGTTGCCGCCTGGAAAGACGCAGATGGTGACTGGTACGAAACGGGATTGCACATCTTCTTTGGGGCTTACCCCAATATGCTGCAATTATTTAAAGAGCTAGGAATTGAAGATCGATTGCAGTGGAAAGAACACGCCATGATCTTCAATCAACCAGAGATCCCAGGCACGTATTCCAGGTTCGATTTTCCCAATTTGCCAGCCCCCATCAATGGTGTAATTGCGATCCTCCGCAACAACGATATGCTCACCTGGGGCGAAAAAATTAGCTTTGCTAAGGGTTTGATCCCGGCGATGCTTCAGGGGCAAAAATACGTTGAGGAAATGGATAAATATTCTTGGTCGGAGTGGATGAAAAGGCAGAACATCCCCGTTCGGGTAGAGAAAGAAGTCTTCATCGCTATGTCCAAGGCGTTGAACTTCATCAACCCAGATGAAATTTCCGCTACGATTATCCTCACGGCTTTAAATCGCTTCCTGCAAGAAAAAAATGGCTCGAAAATGGCTTTTCTGGACGGTTCCCCGACAGAAAGACTGTGCGAACCCTTGGTAGATTACATTACTAAACGGGGTGGGGAAGTGCGGTTGAATGCCCCCTTAAAAGAGTTTTTGCTCGACCCCGCTGGTCATGTCAGCGGCTTCTCGATTCGAGGCGATAATGGCGCGACTGATGAAGTGGTCACGGCTGATGCCTATGTCTCAGCGATGCCAGTCGATCCCCTCAAGACCATGCTGCCCACACCGTGGAAGCAGATGGAGTTTTTTCAAAAGCTAGAAGGCTTAGAAGGGGTGCCAGTAATTAACCTGCACTTATGGTTCGATCGCAAACTCACCGAAATCGATCATTTGTTATTTTCGCGATCGCCCCTCTTGAGCGTCTATGCTGACATGAGCAATACTTGCCGGGGCTATGCCGACCCAGATCGATCGATGTTGGAACTGGTACTAGCTCCAGCTAAAGATTGGATTAGCAAGTCAGACCGAGAAATCGTTGATGCTACCCTGGCAGAACTAGAAAAACTCTTTCCCCAGCACTTTGGCAGCGAAAATCCGGCGCAATTGCTCAAATCTCACGTCGTCAAGACTCCTCGATCGGTTTATAAAGCCACTCCCGGCCGCGAGCAATACCGCCCATCTCAGCAGACACCTATTAGTAACTTCTATCTAACGGGAGATTACACTAAGCAACGGTACTTAGCGAGTATGGAAGGAGCCGTACTTTCTGGTAAGCTGACAGCACAGGCAATAATTGCCGCCGCCCGTGCTTAGCCATAAGTGCTGGCAACGCGAGTGTTAAGTTGTCGTCAGTTCTGCCACTCAACACTCCACACTTAACACTTAACACTTTCAACAAGCTAGCCGATCGCGAATGCTGCAACTGTCTAAATTACCTGGCATGAGAACGTTAGTCTCGATCGAGGATGCCTACGAGATCTGTCGGCAAATTACCGCTAAACACGCTAAAACGTTTTATTTAGGCACTCTCTTGATGCCAGAAGTCAAGCGACGAGCTATTTGGGCTATTTATGCTTGGTGCAGGTGTACGGATGAGTTAGTAGATGGATTGCCAGCGGGGATTACCACTCCTGAAACCCTCGATCGCTGGGAGGCACAGCTAGAATCGATCTTTGCCGGACATCCGGTAGAAGATCCAGATGTGGCTTTAGTCGATACCCTCTCGCGATTTCCGATGGATATTCAACCGTTTCGGGATATGATTGCCGGTCAGCGGATGGATCTTTACCGCAATCGGTACGAGACATTTGAAGAATTAGAACTTTACTGCTATCGAGTGGCTGGCACTGTCGGGCTGATGTCAACCGCGATCGTCGGTGTTAATGGTGGCTTGCAGACGGCCGCCTGGGATCGGCAGCAAGATCTCTATATTCCTACCCAAGAGGCGATCGCTTTAGGAATTGCGTTTCAATTGACCAATATCTTGCGAGATGTGGGCGAAGATGCTGCAAGAGGTCGAATTTATTTGCCTTTAGAAGAACTAGCTCGATTTAACTACACCGAACAAGATCTGATCGAAGGAGTAATCGACGATCGCTGGCAAGCGTTAATGCGATTTCAAATCCAACGCGCCCGCAACTTCTATGTTATTGCTGAAAAGGGAATTGGTTACCTGAGTCCTGACGCTCGCTACCCGATTTGGGCAGCCTTGATGCTATACCAACAAATTCTGGGCGCGATCGAACGCAATCGTTACGATGTCTTTCGGCAAAGAGCTTATGTCTCCACCTCTCGCAAGTTTCTCAGCTTGCCTATAGCTTGGCTGAGAGCGCAGGCCCTTTGAGATCGTCTCCCGTCAAATGCCCATGGTCGTGACTGACACGGGGACAAGGAGAGGGGAGAGGGGGGAACTCTGAATTCCGAACTCCGAACTCCGAACTCATCCCCCTACTTTCGCCACTTGGAAGTACAGATGATTTTTGCCAGATCGCAGCGATCTTTGTACTTGGCAGCAACCTCTGTTACTTCTTTCATCAGGTCGGTACTGAGCTTAATTGGCTCTAAGCCTAGCTCTAGGAAACATTTATTTTCGACGTGCAGGTCGTTTTCTAGGGCTTCTTGCCTGGGATTATCGAGAAATTCGATTCCCGCTCCAGTTATCTGGGAAACCAACTTGGCCAGATCTCGAACTCGGTGAGTTTCTGTCATTTGATTGAAGATTTTGACTCGCTCCGATTTTTGCGGGGGATTGTCGATCGCGATCTGGATACATCTGACCGTATCTTGGATGTGGACGAAGGCTCTAGTTTGACCGCCCGTACCGTGAACGGTTAAAGGGTGTCCTATAGCTGCTTGCATTAAGAATCGGTTTAAGACTGTGCCGTAGTCTCCGTCGTAGTCAAATCTATTAATGAGGCGTTCGTCGAGTTTAGTTTCGCGAGTATTAGTGCCCCAAACTACCCCTTGATGCAGGTCTGTAATTCTAATACCATCGTTTTTATTGTAGTAAAAGAAGAACAACTGATCCTGAGTTTTAGTCATGTGATAAACGCTACCGGGATTAGCTGGATATAGGATCTGTTGGCTTTGAATTTCTCCGGTTTCGGTAGTTACTTGAATATCTAAATAACCTTCGGGGATTTTCATTCCCGCCGTGCCGTAACCGTAGACTCCCATGGTTCCTAAATGAACTAAATGGATGTCTAGTCCCGAATCGACGATCGCGCACAAGATGTTATTAGTGGCATTTAAATTATTGTCAACCGTATATCGTTTTTGCCGAGATGACTTCATCGAGTAGGGGGCGGCTCGCTGTTCGGCAAAATGAACGACGACATCCGGGCGGTAGGTGCAAAATAAGTTTAAGAGGCGATCGTATTCTTTGGCTATGTTGAAATTGTAAAATTGAATGGCTTTACCAGAAACTTCTTCCCAAGCTTTGATGCGAGTAAATATTGAAGTAATTGGAGTTAAAGAAACGATGCCTAATTCATTATCAATATTGCGCCGCGATAAATTATCGACGATGACAATATCGTGACCCAATTGCGATAGATGCAGTGCGGTCGGCCAGCCGCAAAACCCATCCCCTCCTAAAATAACTACGTTCATTTACTCCTCCTATTTAAAACGAGCGAACAGCCAAATCTGGTGGCAGCTTTTTTTGCTGAACGATAGATTGATATACGGTGACGAGATCTTTAGCGATCGCCTGCCAAGAATATCGTCGCTGAGCTAGAATTTTGCCATTATTTCCTAATTTTTCTCTCAAGTCGGCAGAGTCGAGCAACTGAGCGATAGCGCCAGCTAGGGAATCGACATCTCCCTCTATTGCTAGCCCAGCATTGGCTGCGGCTATTTCTGGTGCGATCTGGATGCCAGAAGTGACGATGGCGGGTAATCCCGCTGCCATGGCTTCTGCTACCGCTACACCGAAATTCTCAGAGAAAGATGGTAACACAAATAGGTCTGACCCTTGTAGTAGCAGATACTTATCTTCGCCAGCGACAAAACCAGCAAACGAGATTTGCGCAGCTAAACCCAAAGAAGCGATCGAATTTTCTAAGTAGCTCAGGTAGTCTGGTTCGCCCGTACCTGCCAAAATCAAGTGAAAATCGTAGTTTTGCTGGGCAAGCTGACTGAGGGCGCTTATAAGTAAATCCGGCCGCTTTTTGGGATGGAGGCGAGAGAGGAACAAAACTACAGGTGTCTCACCTGGGAGGCGATAAATATCGCGCAGCTTCTGTTTGGCTGTCGGACGCTCGACTAGAGAACTCACCCCAACGGGAGCGACAAAAGTAGGGGTCTTAATTCCGAAATTATAGATGTCTTTAGCTTCTCCAGCAGAAGAACATTGAATGGCTGATGCTCGATTTAAGTTCCGACGTTCGATTAAAAAGGAATATATTTGCTTTTTTTTTCGACTTTGAGATAGCGCCCAAGTTGCTAGCTGACCCGTGGGATGGACGATATAAGGCACTTTTTGGATTTGGGCGATGATGCGAGCGCAACTGGAAGGGTAAGAAAAAAGATAGCGAGTTTCTAAAAGGTCGTAATTGCGAGTATGCTGCCAAAGCCATTTAGTTAAATCGGCAGAGAATAGAAAAGCGCGATCGGTATTAAAAGATACTCCCTTAGGGGGTGGAGCAAATCGAGGAAAGCAAAAAACTGGCACTCCCTCATACTCAAATTTTTCTGCCAAAGGCACGTCTAGAACTTCATTCGGGCCGTTGTCGTCAGTAGTGACAATTTCAGAATCAATTCCTAAATTCCTTAAAGCTTTTACTGTTTCCAGAACTGCATAACTAGGACCGCCGCGTATTGGAGAAATTGAAGGAATAACGTGCAGAACTTTCATAATTATCTGGCTAGCGAAAGTCGATAACTCATCAAACTTATCTGCGTTTATCTGCGTTTATCTGCGGTTTATCTGCATTATAAAATAATTCTTCTATGCGATTTTCAAATCGTTCCCACCCATACAGATCGATAATTTTTTGACGCAAAGCCTCTGGTTGATACATAATTGGTTGCGGATAAGTTCCTTGCAAAATTTGGACGATAGTTTGGGCGATCGCTTCTTTATCTTCAGGATCTACTAAAGCTCCCAGTTTACCATGACACAAGGCATCTAACGCGCCGTCTCGATTTCCACCTAGAGCGGGCTTGCCGCAAGCTAAGGCTTCTAAATAAACAATGCCAAAACCTTCGGTTTTGCCTACCATAGCAAACAAATCGCACAAGTTGTAATAGTCGTTCAATTCATCATCGGGGACGAAACCAGTCAAGATGACATTTTGCTCTAAATTTAGCTCGACAATTAATCTTTCAATTCGAGGGCGATCGCTCCCTTTACCTACTAAAATATAGCAGACATTAGGTAGATGTTTGCGCACTTCAGGTAAAGCTTGCAGGATCGGTTCGTAACCTTTAGAGATGGCTTGAATATCTAATCTAGAAACTGTCAAAATAATCGGTCGATTTGCTTGAATTTGATAGCGATCGAGTAAATATTGTGGTTTTTCTTGAATGACAAAGCGACTGGGATCGAACGTTACTGGTAAAATAAAGAATTTATCTGGAGATAGTTGTTGTTCTTTAAGCAGGCGATCGCGAGTGTAACTACTGATAGATACGATCTTTTCGGCATTTTTTAAAGCCGCTTTTTTCCATCGATCCTCGACACTCCATGCCTCTAATCCATAAACAATAATCCAATAAGGTATATCGGTAAATTTTTGGATTAACCAAGCGACAGGAGCAAAGTTGAGATGGGCGCAGATAATTAAATTTGGTCGTTTGATGAATGCTAGTCTGAATAAATTGAATCCAAAATGTGCCGAACGCAAAGAAAATGGAACGTTGCCACTAAAAAAGAATAAGAGACTTTCATCTTTGAAACACTCTGCTTCGGGTTGAGTTCGATCGAGTTTATCTAAAACCACTAATTCTAAACCAGTAAATCGCTCTTTTATTACTTTTAGTAGAGCCTTTAGATAAACTTGAATTCCACCTTTAAACTCAAAAATATTTGGCACCCATAAATGAATAGATTGAAACTTTTTATACTCCTTTTTTGGCATAGCGATCGCAAATAAAATCGGGATTTATGTTTATCCTAATTCCGATAACCCCCTGTCTCTATTCATCATTCACTATTCATAATTCATAATTCCGCTAACCTCCTGTCTTCATTCACAATTCAGATAGCGGGTTTAACTCCTTTGACATAAATGCTGTAGCCTGTATCTGGCGATGTCAGGCAAAACCACGGCCATATCGGCCAAGTTAAAAGAAAGAATGGGGCAGCAACTCCATGTCCCCAAGCCCGACGAACCGAACCGACTAAATCGTCGCACTTCCAAACCACCAAAGTACCGATTCCAGCATACATATCTGGTTTTAAACCAGCCTGAGCGAGAATGTCTTCATACGATAATCGATCGTATCCCTGACGGACGTGCCAGCCATCTTCTGTGGCTGAAGGAATGGTATTGGCGTGAAAAGGATGCTGTTTATTGGGAGTACATAGATGCAATACCCCTCCTGGCTTCAGCCATTTGCTAAACCGACACATCATTTCTCGATCTCGCACCAAATGTTCTAAAACTTCATAGCAGATAATTTCATCAAAAGTTTCTGCCGGATAATCTAGATCGTAAAGATTTTTATAAATAAAATTTAATCTGCCTGTCTTTACCTGTTCGGCAAAAAAACTATTAGCTTTCTCGGCTGAGTGTTGCTCGAAAGTGACAGCATCTACAGTTGCTCCCGACTTCCAAGCTAGATAAGAAAAATAACCGTTACCGCACCCAGCATCTAAAACCCGTCTTTCTCCAGTTTGCCAAAACTTACACAACGAAGCCCTAGATCTAGTATGAATATCAAACCCAGGAAACAACAAGCGACGACCTGTTTGATAAAAAACGTTTTGCATTTTAATCCTCTCATCCCTGCCATCTGGCGATCGCATTTCATAATAACAGATTTTTCGTTCTTCAGATCGCTGGCGATCGCAAAAAAATTATCAGCAATTAGAACGAAATTGAATTATTACTATCCAATTGTGGCTGCTGTACTCAGATGTTCTGCAACCTTCATATAATCGGGAACTTTAACTGAGAAATTTTTCAAGATCGCTGGAGTAATTTCTAAAGTAGAAATTTGAGTTCTCGGTCCTTTTCGCGAACGATCTTGAGGATCGTAAATTATTAAGGAACCTTGAGGAATATGATAAGCTGTTGAATCAGTTTCATCTTCAATCCGAACGTTTTCTAGACCTAAAGACTCAAAAGAAACGATTTGTTCGTCGAATATAGCACTATCGATCTGTTTTTGCTCTAGGTTTTTTTGACCGAAAAATAGAGCGAAGAAGCCATTTTCTTTTTCATCAAAATTCATCGGCCGCCCGCAGATAGTTAATTTACCAAGCCGCTCTCGAAACCGCTCTACCCATTCTGCTTCAACGAAAACGCTGACGTAAGGTAACATCGCTGCCCGCCTCGACCATCGCTCTTGAGGAATACCCAAAGCTGACATAAATAGATCTAGATCGGTGGCGTACAATTGAGTTTGTAACGGTTCTTGGTGTAGGGCAGTTTGCCCCATGCTGGTAGCGATCCATAAAGTATATTCTCGATCGCGATCGACGTAATCGACCAGTTCTGCAAAGAAGCGATTGAATTTACTCATGGTAAAGTCGATCTCGCCTTGGTATTTAGAAACCCAATCGCGATCGTAACCGAGATTTTCGTAGTCGCCCGGAAAAGTTGCGGCCCAGTAACGGTGCATTGACGAAGCTACGTGATTGGTAAAAAACGTGGCAAAATCTGGCTTGGTGGTCTTGAGTTGTTTGAGAAATAGATCGAAAGCTAAAACTACTTGGTAAGTGCGCCTTCGATTTTTCAGCCACGGTTTGAGCTTTTCTGTCAGTAATTGCTGGCCGATATCTACCAAGGTTTTGCTTCTCAACCCCAAGTTGGGGATATTCAACAGCAGTTTGAGGGCGTTCTGCCAGGGAACTTCTGTAGAAACATTCCGAGAAGAACGTCTGGCCATTAAAAGATTGAACTCTTGAAAAACTGACAGATATGCCGGAAAACACTCGCTCCCCGCCGCAAAGGTATCTGGGACGTAGAAAGCATAATTGTCTAAAGCATCGGGCAAAGGGTAGGTGTGGAGAGAGCCAAAAACCCCAGTTTTAATCCCTCGCTTTGCTAAAATCTGCCATACAGGAGGGAATTGGCGATCGATCTCGGATAAATCTTGACCGAAATGGCGAATAGAATGCTTGCTGTTAGTCACTCCCCGCTGGAGGGTCGGCCAAGTTATCCAAGGACTGAGAATAGAATCTTCGGTGGTAGTTTCGTACTGGTAGCATTCTGGTAGCCGCCGAGCTAAGTATGAATCGGGATGTCGCTGGCAGTAATAGTCGATGACTCGAAATGGCACTTCGTTTAATTCAAACAGAATGATTTTTCTACCGCTCGTCATAGTTTTGCTCTTGTAAGTAGTCTGTTAAAACGCTCGTTACTATATAAATAAAGTCGCTCTAAGTTTATCTAGAATCGCGCAAAAAAGCATCCATGTTATTTGGATGCACTGTATTAGCTGGAATATAACGAAACCCTTTTTCTTCTATAATCTTAATCGTTTTTTGGTAATCTATTAAAGGTGGGTGAAGTTCTGCAATTATCGCTTTTACGCGCCTCAACCAAGATAGATTCGCTGATAGAAGTTCCTCTTCGCCGCCTTCAATATCCATTTTCACTAAATCTATTTCTTCGTTGCTCTCTAAATCCGCCAGGACGGTAGACATCGATATCATTTTCACTTCCATTTCGCCCGCTCGATTATTCTGCTCTTCAGTCGCTAATATCGTGCCTTGATTTGAGTCACCTGACAGATGAAAAATTATACTGCGATCGGTCGAACCGATCGCCGCTTCGATGACGCTAGCATTAATTTTATTGTTAAGTAAATTACGACGTAAAATCTCAGCATTGGCAGGATTTGGTTCGATAGCGATCAGTTTTTGAATGGGATAATGCCGAGAAAACCAAACGCTAGTAATGCCGATATTTGCTCCTAAATCTACCAGCGATCTAGGTTGAAAAGAAAAAGGCAAACGATAGGACTCTTGCAGAAATACTTCCCGGATAGATTGCAGATCTCCTCGATTCAATCGATAAGTGAGGGTAATACCATTAGCACAGCGCACGGTACGTTCGCGATCGCAAGAACTAACTGGCAGGAATTTCAGTAGATGATAGAGAATAAAATCAGCAGCCAGTCGCAAACCAGATGTGAAATCATCGGCGATTTGCCACGATAATTTGATGTTTTGCAGCAATCTTTTCAGCTTTTCCCCATAAGAAATTCCCTGGGGGATTGTTTGAGAATTTGCCCCTGAAGAGACTTCAGATTTTACCTCCATAACTGCCGAACCTCATTTAATAATTTTTTTCGATATCGATTCCAGGTTAATTTTTCGGCTGTTTGACGAGCAAATCGGCCCATTTCTGCTAGCTCTTGGGGATGGCGGTAGCACCACTCTAGTTTTTCTTTCAGCGATTCTACATCTCGAATGGGGATAATAAAACCTTCGACTCCATCTGTGATGATATCAGGCCCGGCTGTATTGCAGGTAGTAATAATGGGTATACCAGATGCCATGGCCTCTAACAGCACTAAGCCAAATCCTTCGACCAAAGAGGGAAAAACAAAGACACTGGCAGAACTGTAGTAAGTATTTAAAGCGGCATGAGGCACGCAGGAGACATAGCGGCAGACATCGCTGTATTTCTCTAACCAACCCGATGGAAAAACGTTAGTGCCTATTAGTAATAACTCGGCATTAGTTAATTGCAACTCTTGCCAAGCTTGCAGTAAGTAGTGAGTGCCTTTACGCGGGCCGATGCGACCGACCGACAGCGCTCGAAAAATTCTGTCTGGCTTGGGTTGGGGGTGAAAGTATTCAACGGGCGCACCGTAGGGAACCACGCCGATCTTTTCTGCCTCGATGCCAGCATCGAGTAAAGACTTCTTGGTAATAGATGATGCCACAAAGATTCGATCGGCTAGTCGAACTTCCCGCTCTTTACGTTCGATTTTCCATTCAGGTTCGTTAACCGCTGCCATCACCGGGGCCAAATCTGGAAACAGTTCGGCTTCTAAAGCTTGAATCTCGCGGCTCATGCGATGGAAGAGAATAGGCAAGTCATACAAGCACAGGATACCCCGTTCCTTCGCCGCCTCAAAAGTAGCAGCAGCAGCATCTTCATAAGCGTACACCGCATCGATTCCTTGCAGGTGATGTCGGGCAACGTGACGATCTAAAGAACTATATATCCGATATATCGGATCGATTAACCCTCCTGACTCGATTCCCAAACCGCGTTCCCAGCCAATGCGCTTGAGGGCGATGCGTCCGATTTCTTCCCAAGGATGCGATCGCATTTTTACCCCTTCAGGTGCGACCCACAGCCGTCGTCCTAACTCGTCTTCGATCGCCCTACAAATTCGATCGGGTAGGATCTTTAAGTATTTAGATATGTAGCTCTGAGGATCGTAAGCAATAGTTGTAACGATTTCGTACAACAAATTCTCTTCTGACAAAGCCAATGCTGTTTCTCGCGAATTAGGGTTGCCTGTAGGGTGAACCAGCGATATCCGGGGGTGGGACATTTTGATAGAATAATAGTTTTTGTTTTTGCTGCCAATTTTCGATCTTCTCCAGTTGAGGCAATAGAAAGATAAAGCCGCTGATAAACCAGTAGTAAACAGCGTAAATGTGGTTAAAAACTAACTGGCCGTTAATTGAAATAGCTTGAACTAGTAAAGCACAAAGTGCTAGCTGACGCAGAAAACGACTTTTCAATTTCAAAAATAACAGCCCCAGTGTCACGAGAATACTAATTCTCAGAGCATACCAAAGACTAAAACCAATAGGGCCTAACTCTAGAGCAATTTTGCTCGTCTCTAATTCGTTATAGACCGGAATTATTTCGCCTGGTGGTAGGCTTAAGGCTTGACGAAGAGCGGGGGTTGCTTGATGGGCTGCGCCTATACCATAGCCATCAATTTGTTTGTATTTAAAAAATTCAAAAGGCTGGGTAAAGCTGTTAGCAATCCGTTGAGGAACATCTTCGTTGAGAGTAGCACGCTTCCAAAATGATTCGATCGCCGGAGCGAACCAAATGCCAGCAGCGATCGCAATTGCCAGACTTGGTAGTAACATTTTTTTGCTCCACTGCCACAAATCTGAGGGGCGACTCAATGCTTGAATTATCAGATAACCTAACAAGAACAATACTTCTAAAAATACCAGACTGCGAGCGCCTGTCATCAAAGAAGTAACTATTAATAAAAATGCTTCTATAAGAACGAGTATTCGCCACCGCAATGGTTGCTTGATTAATAGTAAAGGCATCAACAATCCAAAGCAAACTGACAAGTATACGGCATAACCGCTCAGATAAGAAAAAGTTCCAGTAACTCGCACGTTCATCCCCGCTATTCCAAAGGTAGATATACCTTGTCTGGCGGTTCTAACATAAACGTTAAGCGGGCTTGAAGCCGGACTAAAAAACTGAGCAACTGCTAAAATTCCGACTGGAATAAGTAATAATAAATATTTATTCAAAAAATCTTTTAATTCTGACTCCGATCGAAATAAATCTGGGACCATCCACATTAATGGCGCATAATATAAATAAGCTTTCCAGCCAAAGAATCCTACCAAGGGAGAGCCTAAACTCGGATTAAATATTTGAAATAATCCCCAACCAGCAACAATAAAAATCAGAATATTGACAGTAGATTTATTGAGCATCCATTTGCTTTGAATTTTTGAGAATCCAAAATAATTTACATAAGCCCCTAGAATAACGATATCTTTGAGAAAATAAATCATTTCGCTAGCGTCGGGGAAAACCCATTTTCGTAGCGCTCCTTCAATCACCACCAAAACTAGCGCCGCTTTAACAGTACGCTGCCAATTGAGACAAGAAATAAAGAAAATCAAGGAAATAAAAATTGCTGCTAATATTAGGCTCACTAAACGACCCTCTCAATAACTTGTAAGTATGCCTTTGCCACTGCCGCTCTCGTATGGCGAGATAAGTGTTCTGGGGCTGAAGCTGTAAAAAAATGTATTTTCTCAGCAGCGGTTAAAAAATCGAAGATTGCTTGGGTTAAAGCTTCCACGTTTTCATTCGGGAAAGTTACGCCACAAGGGCCGATTGCGTCTTTCAATCCTCCTTCTTCCGAGCCGATCGCTAGGCAACCGCAAGCAATTCCTTCTAGGGCTACAATACCAAAAGGTTCTTGCCAGCGAGATGGTATGACTAAGATTTTATGGGCGTTGAGTAACTCTACTAATTCCCGCTCTCTTTTTACTCCCACAAAATCTACTCGATCGACAATATTTAAATTTTTCGCTTGCTGGCGCAAGTTCGATTCTTCCGTACCGCTGCCAACTACAGTCAATCTAGGAGTTAGTCCCAATCGTTTGAGATTGGCTAAGGCTTCTAGTAATAAATCTGCCCCTTTTTCGGGAACTAAACGTCCGAGAAATATCAGATCGCGATCGCGATCGATATCTGGTATTTCTCCAAAAATATCGTCTTGATAAGGATTAGGAATTACTGTCGATCGAGTGGGCAAACTATCTGCAACTGCTTGGCTGGCTGAAATATTGGTAGCAAAACGAGTGGCGAAATGTTTCAACCGATCCTGCCAGATCCAACTGTCATCCGCTCGTCGATAAAAACCTTGATGGCTCAGCACTAAGGGCCTGCGAACTAACAGCAACGGCCAGATCCCTTTCAAACTCCAATGTACCTGAAAATAAACATCGCACCAAATTGTCAATTTTAATAGCTGTTGGGGGCCGATTTGTCTGAGAACCTCAAAGGGAAAAACTTTTGCTTCTGGATCTGGAACTTGACAAACTACTTTAACTTCGTGTCCTTGACGGACGAACTCGCTAGCGAGGACAGAGACAACGTTTTGCAATCCACCGATACTGGGATAAAACAAAGGGGAATATATGAGGATTTTCATCAGCAATTTTTACTTCAGCGAACTCCATCCTCTCTTTTGCATCAGTTTCAGGGCGCGGGATGGCTCTTTCGTTGCTAAGTAGCTAGGCGCTTCCCAGTATGGCAAACAATTGGGGCGATTTCCCATGGGTGGTTCCAGTAGCGGTTGCCAAAAGCTTTTGCAGATTTTGAATACAGTATATCCGCGTTCTTCCAAAAATTGGCTGACGGGGCTGGGATAGCCGCGATGTTCTTCAAAAACTATGTCGCGAATTCCTGACTGGCCGATTAGACCTTCTGCACCTTGCAAAACTTCTAATTCGTGACCTTCCACGTCAATTTTGATCGCTCCGATAGTTCGATCGAGATCTCCTAAAGTTCGATCGAGCGTCGATAAACCGACTACGTAATTGCTCGAACTATCGATTTGAGTTTGACTGCTAGCTAATGGGGGAGATGAAACTAGGGTAGCCAATCCTCGATTTTGGCTAAAACCTTGAGGCAGATTCAGAACTCCTTCGCCGGATTGGTTTGACAGGGCGATATTTTGCGGTTTAATGCCATCCCAGCCCATACTCTCTTGCCACATTTTGATATTGGTGGTTAATTCTCGATAAATTTCTGGATGCGGCTCAAAACAATAAACTTTACCCGTTTTTCCGACTCGTGCGGCCATCAGAGCGGTCATGTAACCGATATTGGCACCGATGTCGATCGCGATTTCACCCGGCTCTATACAGCGCCATAGTACCTCTGTAACTGCTAGATCGCAAATCCCGGTCAGCCAGATCGCTTTGCCCATGGCCTCGTCAGGACGAATTTGAATGTTCAGCTTCCAGGGAAGTAATACCGATTCAAATTCGCGGTTATCTCGGTAAAAATAACGCCGAATCCGTCGATATATTTGAGTCGGCCGCAAAATATATTCTGGACGCTTTAAATTATCGATTAATTTCATGGCGATTTGATTTTACGAGCAATAGCGATTAAATTATCGCTGTAACGCCGACCCTTGAGCAATCCTGCCGAAATTGTTTGCCACTGAAATCGAGGTAATTTAGGGATACCGCCGACATCGCTAAAAACAAATGTGGGGATCGAGAAACCAGCTTCTGGCAGAATGCGCTCGATGTCTTTGCTCAGCAGCGCCGTAATGTGTGCCGGATAGCAGCTATCGCCAAAAAAGACAAAATGACCTTGAAGCAACAAAGCTAACAACGCCCGCCAGCTTTCATTGTTCGGGGTACTAAATACCAGCGTCCCTTCCGGACGCAGCAAGCGGCACCACTCCCTAGCCACCGCTCTAGGATTTTCTAAGTGTTCGATTACTTCTGCTGAGACGATAACATCAAAAGTTGCCGCTGGCAGGTCGAGAGGATGATTTAGATCGGCCGTCAGCCAAGAGATCGCCGGATCGATTTCGGGGGGACGGGGCATGAGATCGATCGCGGTAATCGAGCGGAAGCGTCTGGCAGATTGAAGGCGTTGGGCGAGATTTCCGGTTCCGGCCCCAAAATCTAGCAGATCGCCCGTCAGATCGTACTGTTTTATTACTCGATCGAATACTTGGTAGATCGGTTCGTTGCTGATCCCGCAGCTAGCTAGCGAGGCCAGTTGGCGTTGGGTTTCTAGAGTTTGCTCTCTACTCAATTGCCGTTCTCTCCCGCGCGATCGGTTTCCGCCACTGGTGTTTGAAAAAAATAAGCGTCTCGATCGATTTGAATTAAGTTAATTTGACGATCGAGTCCTCGAACTTCGATAAATTCGTCGGTAGCGGCCCTACAACCCTGAAAGCTACCGTAGTCGTTTAACACCACATAACCCCCAGGACTGACGCGATCGTAGAAGGTTTCTAATACCATCTTGACTGGATTGTAAAAATCGCAGTCGATATGGAGCAGAGCGATTGGGAATTTTTGGCTTTGAGGTAGGGTATCTTCAATTAAACCGACCAGGATCTGGAATCGATCGTTAGGTATTTTCAACCGCTGCAAGATCCTGCGAGTTTGGGCTTCGCTGCCGACAAATTGCCCTTCAATGCTCTTAGAATAAGCATCATCGAGATCGCTGGCTGCTGGCATTCCCGCAAACGAGTCGTACAGCCACAAGCGCCGCTGCCACTTAGAACGCATGGCCTCGTAAGCTAGAACTCCGGCGCTGCCACCGCGATATACCCCGCACTCCACAAAGTCTCCAGGTACTCCAGCGTTTTCTACTCGCGTTGCCAGTTCTTGCAAAAAAAACAGATTGACATTCGAGAGCATGGTGTGAGGACGTACTGCCCTAAATGGCATCGGCAGTCCCAAATATTTAAGCTCGTAGAATTGTTCTAATAAAGGTTGGGGCAGAGTGCTTTGGAGTATATTTTTAATCTTCATATGATGCTGTTGGCCTCAACGCTCCTCGAACTCTGTAGGGGCAAGTTGGGCAGCAAAAATCTGGGATTGCGCTGATAGAGTATGAGTTTGATACCAATTATAAGCACGATCGGCGATCGCCTGTCCTTTGTCCAAGGACAAATTTCCTAATTCTCCATTGGCCACCCAGTAATGTTTGCCCGCTTCTAAACCATCTATGGGAAAAGCTGCACCAGAGGTCAGAACTGGGATCAGTCTGTGGGCTGCATAAGCAGCAAATATAGTTGATTTAGCTAAATACTGGGGGAGGTGATATCCTAAAAAACCCGCAATCGAATCGAGCAATATTTCGCTAACTTTATCGGGTCGAGCGGCTCCAACTTCTACTATAGGAATACCATTAATTTGGGATGGCATCGAGTCGATCGGGATCCCGATATCGTAGATTTCCTCGATTTCTAAACTGTGGCATAACCGTTCTATAGCTTTTATTTGTTGTTGATAAACTTGCAACCTGCCATGGGGATGACCGAATATCGATAGTTTTCTAGCGCGTTCGATCGATGGTGGCGCGTTATCTGGTTCTGTAATGTTAGAAAAAACTGGCAGTATAGGAACTGAAGAATGTTTTTCTGGACTTAAACTATTAATAGTTTGAGCGAAGTATTGACCGCTAGTCAAACAGCGATCGCTCAATCTTGCCAAACGAGCAGCTAAGTTTTTCTGACAATCGGATAACCAAAACGAACTAGTCCATGGTCGTCCTCTGAAAGCATAAACTTCATGAAACATCGTCACCAAGCGATCGCTAGTTGCTTTTTGCTTCCACCGATTTAGACTTTCTACCAACCAAAACGGAGCACCTCTTTTGGCGTAACCGTAACCCGAATAGTGCAATAAAACGGGCTGGCGGCGATCGCTTGGCAACAAAGATAGCAAAGATTTTGCCGAACGATTGTCGATCGGTTGAGAGTTAAAATCTACCGTACCTACTGGAGCTTGCCAACTAGGATCGCCAACTATAAAGCGCGTTTCTATACCCCAATCTTTACGCAACCGATCAGCCAGATTTAGAGCATAGTCTGCTACTCCACCAATATTTGGTGGTAGTTGAGGGACAATTTGAATAATTTCGCGATCGCTGTTAATCATACTTTTCGATTTTAAATCGCTCCCCCCTGAAGCTTTAAATTCATCAATAAAGTTTTAATTCTATCGCCTTTAAACTCGATTTAGGTTAAATTAGATTTGGAGCTAAGCAAGAAATATCGATGACAACCGAACGCTGGAACGATGAAATGCTCGACGAACTAGCAGAAAGCGTCGAGCAAACTAATTACAATCTCGATTTACTGGTTGGCGCGGTTAGCGGCCTTTTGGAACAAGGCAGACAGTATGCTGAGGACTCTCGGCGAAGGGACGAAGAAGCGCGACGACGGGACGAAGAAGCGCGACGACGGGACGAAGAAGCGCGACGACGGGACGAGGAAGCGCGACGACGGGACGAGGAATTCCGCCAATATAAGCTAGAAAACGACCAACGTTTTACTGTGCTGTTGGAAGAAGTTCGATTTTTGATTCGACAGCTAGGTGAAAATCGGTAAAAGTTATCTGAATTATGAAAACTCCGTAGATTTTTCGATCGTCTGCAGAAATCTATAACAGAGCCGATCTGGAAAAAGGAATGTTTTCATAACTTAGTTCCTTCCATAAATAAAGACTCTGGCTTCCGAACTTTACCTTCTATGATATCGAGTTCGTAGGTATTAAAATCTGGAATCTGACTCTCATTAGCAGCACGACTGCGGATGCCAACAAAGCCAGCCGCTTCAAGCATTTTCCGGAGGGAAAAACGATCGTACATCCAACGATGTACCTCACCAGAATTCCAAAACAATCCTTCTGTAAAAAAAGATCCTATCCGATCGCCAGCTAATATTCTTACTACATTTTTGGCAATCAAAACTCTTAATTTATAAAATATGTACGAAAGATTTTTAAGATTTATATTTTGCCAATTAGGCTTTTTATTATAAGAAGTTTGAGATTGAAAATATTTCTCAGCTTCAGCGCCAAGACGCGCCCTGACAAAATCTTTATTTTTAATATCGGGATTACTTAAATAAAGCGCCATTTCACCGCCACTAAATCTACGAACTGCTTGGTCGTAAAGTTCCAGCATCATCCAATTATAATTAGGCTCGTATTCGATCGAACCACCTTCTACTTGCTCTAAAGCATTGAGATAATTTCTTGCTACTGATTCTAGATCCGGAACTACAATTCTGATAACTCCCTGCGGTTTGAGAGTGCGCCAGCATTCAGATAATAGTTTCTGAGCCTCAGTTTGAGTAAGATGCTCTAGGAGGTGAGAACTATAACACGCATCAAAGTAGCTATCTTCATAAGGTAATCCCTTGAGGAGATCGTAAGCTTTAACTTCTGAAGAATAAGAAACCCGATCGATATTGCTCCATAAAGGATGAAATGTTGAACCACAACCAACGTTTAAGAGCTTCATTGTTTCTTCCTAGCTAATTTACGATAAATACTTGTTCCAGATATTCTTCTCCTGTCTCAGTTACCTAAAAATGATTTACACGTCTCTTGGTTGAGAGTTAGATTGGCTTTGTTCTGGAGTGAATTATGGCGAGCAGTCGATAAAATTCAGCTTTTTTCAATTTTATTGTTCGTGCTGTTTTTGGGTAAATTGCAACACGGCTTCGACCAAGCGACGACTATCGTGACGCAATATGGTTTTGCCTTTGATAAAATTACCACCGATCGCCTTTTTCTTAACTAACTTCTGACATTCTTCCAGATCTGGTTCGACAGGAAATTTGTGCTCGGTAGCGTAGATGCGGCAGAGCATTTCGGGGATTGGTTCGGTATTGACGATCGCGTAATCGATCCCCGTCCCATCTAATAAGTATTCCTTGATTTTTTTAATAAAATCGGAAGCTTTATAGCTATTAGTTTCGGCTGGATCGGTAAACAGATTTACTACATAAATTTTAGGAGCAGAACTTTCTGATAAAGCTTCGGTTAATCCTTCAACTAAAAAGTTAGGTAGAATGCTAGTGAATAAGCTACCAGGACCGATAATTATACGATCGGCTGACATAATTGCCTCGACTACAGGCTTATAAACTTGAGCGCGACGAGAAAGGTAGATGTATTCAATACTATGCTCGAAATCGGTGCGGAGATCGATCCGAGTTTCGCTTAATACATCCGTGCCATTGTTCAATTTAGCGATTAAATCTACATGATTTAATGTTACTGGTAGCACTCGACCTTGAATGTTTAACAATTTAGAAATTGACTCAATCCCAAAAGGAGTGCCCCCTTCCCAATCGTAGGCCGCAGCTAGCAATAAATTTCCCAAAGTATGCCCTTTGAGGCTTTCACCTTTGCCAAAACGATAATTTAATAAATCGCGCCATTTTTTACTAGAACTATCGTCGGGCAGTAACTCTAAAATACATTTCAAAATGTCACCAGGCGGGAGAATGCTTTCTTCATCTCGCAGTCTGCCGCTGCTACCTCCACTATCCATCATCGATACGACAGCAGTGGCAGTGGCTACTTTTTTCAACTCTCTCAAAACGGTACTAACCCCAGTCCCTCCCCCAATCGCGACAATTTTAGCTTTATTATTAGTCATCTCGATTAATAAGTAATAAGTACGCTCTATAACTCACGCTCTTTCTTCACTTTCAGATAGAAAAAAGATGCAACCATCCCAAATCGCCACAAGCCCATCCGCAATTTAACTAACCATGGGGGAGTTTTATCTGTAACTGCACTTAAATGTGAAATGTCTCCGTTGAATTCTATCTGCCAATCCGCGCTCTGACGCACGATTTTAGTCAAACCGCATAGAGGAGTGCGAATCTTGGGGCTGTTATTGACTAAACCTCTAGCTGCTCCAGCGATCGAGGCCGCATGACCGATAATTAAAATATCTTCAGAAAACTCTTGAGTTAAATGCTTTGCAGTTGCTTGAGAACGAGCGATCGCTTGGGCAAAGGTTTCGGGATAACTGACGGGGACGTGGGAAGTATAGGTGCGATCGATCCGAGGAAATAACTCAGCTAAGTCATCGGCAGATAAGATTTTTGGCATCTCTGGCATCCACCGAAAATAAATAAACTCGCTGACTCCCGTTTCGATTTTAATCGGTAAATCGAGAGCTTCAGCGACGTAATAAGCTGTTTCCACCGTGCGGAAAAAAGGAGAAGCAAAAATATGAGCTATTTTCTCTCTTTTGAGGCGCTCTCCTAATGCTTTCGCTTGCAATACACCGTCTGTTGATAGTGGTGGATCGTAATGGCGTTCGGCAGCGATTAACCATTGGGGTTTAACAAAGTCTAAGCGATTGCCGTGGCGAGCTAACCAAACAGTTTGAGTCATTAACAAGTCAAAAGTCAAAAGTCAAAAGTCAAAAGCTGGTTTTTGGAGGAAACTCGAACTCCTATCAAAAACTTTTTTCCTTTAAAGGAAAGGCTTGAAACCGATGGTTTTCGATCTATTGTCAGTCGATTAGGCTTTGGCAGCCAATTCTTCTCGATCGAGAACTTGGTTTAGCTTACCACTGCGATAACCTTCTAAGTCGAGAGTGACGTAAATAAAGCCCAATTCCTGAAAAGCCAAGACTAGTGCTGGTAGATCGGTGGCGATCGCAAACTCCTTAATTTGCTCTGGCGGTAGTTCGATCCTGGCGGTGTCGCCCTCGGAACGCACCCGCAGATTTTGCCACCCCAACCGTCGCAGATAAATTTCTGCCCTGCCAACTCTTTGCAGCTTGCTGACGGTGATTTCTTCTCCATAGGGAAAGCGAGAACTCAGACATGGTTGGGCGGGTTTATCCCACCAAGGCAATCCTAGCTGCTGCGATAGTTCGCGCACTTGGGCTTTGGTAATGCCAACTTCGGCTAAAGGCGATCGCACTCCTCTTTCTTTGGCGGCTTGAATTCCTGGGCGATAATCGTGCAAATCGTCAGCATTGACCCCATCTACCACGTAAGGGTAGCCCATTTGCTGTGCTAGCGGTTTCAAGGTGTCGTGGAGTTCGCTTTTGCAGAAGTAGCAGCGGTTAACCGGATTGCTAGTGTAGTTGGGGTTATCCATTTCGCCCGTGGAGACGATTTGATGGCGAATACCGAGCGTAGCAGCTTGAATGCGGGCATCTTCGAGTTCTTCTGGCAGCAACGAGGGCGATTGAGCGGTGATGGCTATAGCGCGAGCGCCCAGTACATCGTAAGCGATCTTGGCTACCAGCGTGCTATCAACGCCTCCAGAATAAGCAATTAAGGCTCGCTCCATTTCGGCAAATAGAGTTTTCAGTTGCTCTAGTTTTTCTCCTAGCATCGTGAGGTTGGTGGATGAATCTACTATCTATCAACTATAGCTTTTGGTTTAAGTAGTCCGGGTATCTAGCAAGCGATCGCTCTGGTGCTTTTTCCTCTAAACCCAAATCCGACGGGAGGGCGACATAAATGACGTGATCTACCCATCGATCGTTTTCATAATAAAAACCCCGACGAATACATTCTTGATGCAAACCAACGCTTTGGGCTAAAGCTATAGAAGCATAGTTGTCGAGATTAATTGCAGCTTCGATGCGATGGTATCCCAGAAGTTCAAACCCAGCGGCTAGTGCTGCTCCCACGGCTTCCTTGCCGAAACCTTGTCGCCAATACTGATTGTGAATGCTATAGCCTAAATTAGCCCACTGTTTTTCTTCCCGCTGGATGGTTGACAGATCGACATAACCGAGATGACGCTGGGTTTGCCGACAGAAGATGCTGAAGATATAGGCGTAATCGCTTAAGGCTTGGGCCTGATGTCGCTGACACACATCGGCAAACCAGTCTGTGTCGCAACCAACTAAATTAATTTGCCCTTCGTCGTACTGATGCTGCGACGGCGATCGTCCGGCAAAAGCTGCATACCAAGCTTCATAGTCGCTCGGCTGTTGGGGACGCAGGATGAGGCGATCGGTTTCGATCGTCAGAGTCCAACTTTTTTTAGTCATTACCAAACCTACTCTCAACCATAATAAAAAATGATAAAACCTGAGTCACTAGCTATTTCAAAAGCTTTTCGTAACGACTGATAAAAGCTGATAGAAAATTCTCGATCGTCGATCGTTGATGCCCAAGTTTGGAAATCTCGAACTAATTTCTGACTAGTTATCGGGCCGATACAGCCGTCGTACTTTGGCAAGTAGAAGAGTTCAAAAAACGGACATTGGCAAAATTTCTCCGGTTTAAACCAAACCTGTTGGAGATATACCCCTAAGATCTTTTCGCATAACCAATTTAGATATTGCTCTGTTGGATATATGTCAAACCGCTTACCCAAAACCTGGTATATTCCCTCTGGCATTCCATCTAAGCGATCGGCAAATTTGGATTGAGGTGCAACTGGCCATCCCCAGTGTTGGCTGGGCAATGACAACACCGACTTCACTTCAATTACAAAAATATTTTGAGATAACTTTTTACGATCGATCCCTTTGCCTAAAAATTTTGTTTTACTAACTGCCAAATAGCATAATTGCATAGCGATGGTTACTGTAATTCCTTAGATCTCAAATTCAATTCTGTAATTGGGGCAATAAGTTTTAATCGACAAAATCTTGGGAATATTATCTTGTAATCCAAGTTTGTGACTAGCTAAGACTTGTTCAGTAACTGCAAGTGTTGGATTTAAAGCCTCATAAATGGCAATTTGCCCTGCTAAATATTTCACTACTTCTCTTGGCCAGGAAAAATGGAAAATTCTGAGTTAAAATATCATCCTCCAACAAAGCTTACTTCTGCCAGCACTAGATTAGAAGCGATCGAGGCGGGCGATCGACCATAGTATGAACTATAGCAATCCATTGATGAGTAGTGGGATAGCCATCCCGGCTGTCCCACTACAAGTAAGATGCCTGCCCTGCTCCCACGGCAGGCAAGATGCCTGCCCCACAAGAACGCCAGCACTTAACCAGACACCAGCCAAGCTATGCCGAGAACAGATAATCTGTATGCCTTACCAGAGAATCTTCCCGTACCTGTTGACGATGGTGCGTGCGATCGCCTTTTAGGCATGAAAATTCCTTCAATTCCCCTACTTGCAACTACGGGAGAAGTGGTAGATTTGGCTAATTCCATTGGCAGAATGATAGTTTACTGCTATCCACGGACGGGACGACCGGATCTCGATCCGCCTCAAGGTTGGAATGAAATTCCAGGTGCGAGAGGTTGCACGCCCCAAGCTTGTGCTTTTAGAGATCGCGATCGAGAGCTACAAGCGTTTGGAGTCAAGGTGTTTGGACTGAGTACGCAAGACACTGGCTATCAGCGTGAAGCAGTTGCAAGATTGCATTTACCGTTTGCTTTATTGAGCGATGAAAAGTTAGAATTTGCTAACTCCTTGCAATTGCCAACATTTGAGGTCGAGTCGATGAAGTTAATTAAGAGATTGACATTAATTATTACCGATGGGCAGATCGAGAAGGTATTTTATCCAGTATTTCCACCCGATAAAAATGTTGAGGAAGTTATCGATTGGCTATCGCAAAATTAGGATCGTAATTTTCGATTCACCATTCAACAAAAAATCATAATTCATTATTTATAATTGAGATGATATTTCCCAGTTTGTCCGAATTTACCTCTCTAGCAACAAAAGGGAATTTTATTCCTTTATATCAAGAATTGGTAGCAGATTTAGATACGCCAGTATCCGCTTGGTATAAAGTTTGTGCGGGCCAACCTTACAACTTTCTATTAGAGTCGGTTGAAGGTGGAGAAAAAGTAGGACGGTATAGTTTTTTGGGCTGCGATCCGTTGTGGGTATTAGAGTCCAGGGGAAATATTACGAGTCAAACTCATCGGCACGGTAAAGTAGAAGTTTTTGAAGGCGATCCATTTGCTACTCTAGCTCAATGCTTAGCTCCCTACCATCCGGTGAAATTACCTCAGTTACCACCTGGAATTGGGGGATTGTTTGGCTTTTGGGGATACGAATTGATCCGCTGGATCGAACCCCGCGTTCCCGTTCATCCGCCAACAGCCGATAGCCTGCCAGATGGTTTGTGGATGCAAGTAGACAATTTAATCGTTTTCGACCAAGTAAAGCGAAAAATTTGGGCGATCGCTTATGCCGATCTCCAAGCCACTCAAGGCAATCTCGAACTAGCATATCAACAAGCTAGCGATCGCGTCTCGCAATTAGTAGAAAAACTGCAACTACCCCTGACAGGGAAAAATGCCTTTTTGTCGTGGACACCACCCACGGTAAACGTAGAGACGCGAGATCTCGCGTCTCTACCAGCGGATTACACCAGCAATGTTTCCCGCGCCCAATACTGCGCCAACGTCGAAAAAGCTAAAGAATACATCCACGCTGGCGATATTTTTCAAGTAGTGCTGTCTCAACGACTCACGACTTCTTATAGCGGCGATCCGTTTGCGCTTTACCGTTCCTTGCGGACGATCAATCCCTCGCCTTATATGGCTTATTTCAACTTTAGCGACTGGCAAATTATCGGTTCGAGTCCAGAAGTGATGGTAAAAGCCGAAAAAACCGAGGCAGGCGAAACTAAAGCTACCTTACGGCCGATCGCTGGCACTCGCAAGCGCGGACAAACAGTGCAAGAAGATGAAGCCCTAGCGCGAGATTTACTCCAAGATCCTAAAGAAATCGCCGAACACGTCATGCTAGTCGATTTGGGGCGCAACGACTTAGGGCGCGTCTGTCAAAGCGGGGCGGTAAGAGTTGACGAACAGATGGTAATCGAACGTTACTCTCACGTCATGCACATCGTCAGCAATGTCGTGGGAGAACTAGCAGCGGGGAAAACGGCTTGGGATTTACTCAAAGCTTGCTTTCCGGCTGGAACTGTCAGCGGTGCGCCCAAAATCCGGGCGATGGAAATTATTTACGAACTGGAACAATGCCGTCGCGGTCCGTATTCTGGAGTTTATGGCTACTACGATTTTGAAGGGCAATTAAACAGTGCGATCGCGATTCGGACGATGGTAGTTCGCCCTCAAGCTGACGGCAAACACTTGGTTTCCGTCCAGGCTGGGGCTGGATTAGTAGCAGACTCGAACCCCGAAAAAGAATACGAAGAAACTCTCAATAAAGCCAAGGGTTTATTAGAAGCAATTCGCTGTTTGCGATCGCCATAATGCTAGTAACAAAGTCTCTCTAGTAGGGTGTGTTATCTCAAATCCGGTTCTCATACCATCCATTGCTGCCCTCACCCCCTTCGGCAGAGCTTCAGGGCAGCGCCCAACCCCTCTCCTACGAGGCTACGGTGTATACACATCTTGCCCTCACCCTAAATCCCCGTCATGGGATTTTGTCAAGTGGAAGAGACAAAACTCTGTAGAGGTGCAACAGCGCTCCTCCAGTTGTGGAATTGGTGGTGGGCTAAGGGAGCAATTGAGTTCGATGGGGGGATGTTCAAAAGACTGCTGGCAGACCAACTCTAATGATGCCTCAACGACCAGTCATTCGTAGTCATCGTCGTAACGGTGCTACGGCTTTCTTATTCGCTCTCATCAGAGGCTGCGCCACTCACACTAAAACGTAGTCAACCAGTAACGGTATGCTTACCGGGATTTAGCCGTGGTCACAGCCGGACAGAGTTGTCGCTCGAATGGAGCCAGTCTGTGGCGCTTGTTGTTTCCACTGCACCTCCAATTGCTCAATCTGTTGGTCAATGCTTTGCCAGACCTGATGCAAGGCTTTGAGCGTCAGGCTAAACTCCACGCTTGGGGCACGCTCCAATAACTCGCCGACTATCGCCTGGCTCATCTCTCGTCGGTCTTCTGGGGCAATTAATCCCCACTGATGTTTCATCCCCATCTGATTCTTGAGCGCGGCTATTCCCCCCTTCGATCGAAGTTAAAAAATAGTTGAAACTGGAAGCTTGCGCTCTAGCGCCTGAGCGATGAATATCGGGTATTTCACTAGAATAGACATAACGAATTGAGGTTTGAGAGTATAGAAACTATCTACGGCCACCTTCAAGGTTTGAAGTCCAGCCAAATCAAACAACTGCAACGGCTGTACCATCAAAAGCTTCCAGGCGATCGCCTCACTACACCGGAATTTGCCCAACGATTGGCCGCGATCGGTACTGAGATCGGCCAGCCCGTATGCGCCTACATCAATCGTCGCGGACAAGTAATTAGGGTGGGAGTGGGTACGCCCCGTCAAACCCAGATCCCACCGTTGGAATTACCCCGCTACGGGGCAGAACGCCTCAGCGGGATTCGCTGTCTGGCCACTCAAATGAAGCCCGAACCGCCTCAAGAAGCGGCTTTAACCGCCATGGCCTTGCAACGATTAGATGCCCTGGTGATGCTGAACCTGACCGGGGAAGGATTTGAACGTCGGGGGGGTGGAGCGACTGGTTACATCAAAGAAACCTATCTGGCTCATCTGGTTCCTCACCCAGAAGTCAATTGGAGCGTTTCGCCAGCTTTAAGTTTAGATGACCTCACAGAGCTAGATTTCATCGAATTAGTAGAAGGGCTAGAAACTGAGTTTCAGCGGGAATTTATTGCCAGAGAGGTAGATGCCGATCGCGATCGAGTCTTAATTGTCGGGTTAAAAATCGATAGCATTTCCGCTCAAAGATTTGAAGATGGTTTAGCCGAGATCGCCCGCTTAGTGGAAACCGCTGGCGGTGAAGTATTGCAAGCAATCAAACAAAAGCGATCGCGCCCCCACCCGCAAACAGTAGTGGGTGAAGGTAAAGTTCAAGAAATCGCCCTCGCCGCCCAAAAACTGGGGGCTAACCTGATAGTATTCGATCGCGATCTTTCCCCCAGTCAAACTCGCAACCTGGAAACTCAAATCGGCATTCGCGTCGTCGATCGCACTGAAGTCATTCTCGATATCTTCGCCCAGCGGGCCCGATCGAGCGCCGGAAAATTGCAAGTAGAACTGGCGCAATTAGAATATATGCTACCTCGCCTCACGGGTAGAGGTCGAGCCATGTCGCGGTTAGGGGGCGGGATTGGTACTAGAGGTCCTGGGGAAACCAAACTAGAAACCGAACGTCGCGCCATTCAACGCCGAATTTCTAGGCTGCAACAAGAAGTAGACCAACTGCAAGCCCATCGATCGCGCTTGCGGCAACAAAGACAGCACCGCGAAGTCCCTTCTGTAGCCGTGGTGGGCTATACCAATGCGGGCAAATCTACCCTGCTCAACGTCCTGACTAACGCTGAAGTTTATACTGCCGACCAACTCTTTGCCACCCTCGATCCGACTACCCGCCGCTTAGCGATTCCCGATGCGGTAACGGGGGAACCCAGCGCGATTTTGCTGACAGATACGGTAGGGTTCATCCACGAATTGCCACCCCCCTTGATGGATGCCTTTCGCGCCACCTTAGAAGAGGTGACAGAAGCCGATGCGTTGCTCCACGTCGTGGATTTATCCCATCCGGCTTGGCAAAGTCAAATTCGTTCTGTAATGTCGATTCTCTCAGAAATGCCAGTTACGCCGGGTCCGGCTTTAATTGCTTTTAATAAGATCGATCGCGTCGATGGCGACACTTTGCAACTAGCAAAAGAAGAATTTCCCCAAGCCATATTTATTTCTGCCAGCGATCGCTTGGGGTTAGAAACCTTGCGCTCTAAACTTGCCCAATTAGTTAACTATGCCCTTACTCCCGGAGGTTCGCGATCGTGGTTCAAGAACTAATCGATATCAGGAACTACATTCTAGAAGGGCGCTACGGAGACGCTCTGTTAATTATTGACGAACTAGAGGGAATGAGCAAGCAAGCGATTATTCGTAATATTGAATCCTTTCTAGTCAGGTTAATGATTCATTTAATTAAAAACCAAGTAGAGCAGCGTTTAACTAATTCTTGGGCAGCGTCTATTTCTGACTCAATTCTCCAAATTAAAAAGCTGAATCTTAAAAACAATCGAACCTCTTACTATATCAATTCTGATGAATGGGAACCGTTTTTAGAAGAAGCAATTGAAGCGGCAATTCGTCCAGCTAGCGTTGAACTGTTGAATGGGAGCTTAAACCCATCTCAAGTCTCCGATCTGTTAGACAGATCTCGAATCAACTCTGTAGCTCAGAATTTGCTAGATTTAACTTACGATTATTCAGTTAAAGATTTGCTAACAGCGATCGATAATTATCTAGCTGAATTGCCTGGTGGTTCAGATTGGTTGGCTGAATAAGTACCTAAGCTTTAATGAATGATATATAGCTAGGCCATATACCCCATGCCCGCTCGGCTGAGCTTGCCGAAGTCCACGCCCTATTACCTATTCCCAAACTTCTATGTTATTAAAATACAATCCTTTGGCTTGCTTGCCATCAGCCGAAGATTTACCAGACTCCGACGATACCCCAGTGGATAACCAGTTACAACATTTAATTCCCGGTCTATTAGAAGCAATTTTAGCCTTGATTTGGGCAGAAAGAATGGATTGGTTTTTCGGGGTAGATATGGGCATATATTACGACCCCGATCTACCAGCGATCGTCCCCGATGGCTTTTTAAGTATTGGCGTACCGCGCGTTATAGATGAAGATTTGCGATTGAGTTACGTTCTGTGGGAAGAACAAAAGTTGCCAATTCTAGTGCTAGAAGTGGTTTCCCAAAAACGACGAGGAGAATACACCAGTAAAAAACAAATGTATGCCGAAATGGAGATCCTTTACTACGTGGTATACAATCCCCAACGTCGCCGCAAACCTCGCCTCGAAGTTTATCGTTTTACCAATGGAGAATATGTTTTACAAACCGGAGAACCAGTGTGGTTGCCCGAAATTAGTTTAGGAATTGGCAAAGAAACCAGAACCTATCAGGGAATTACTAGAGAATGGCTGTACTGGTATAACCAAGAAGGCAAACGATATCTGACTCCAGAGGAACTTACTTTAGAAGCCCAACAACGTACTCTAGAAGCCCAACAACGTACTTTAGAAGCCGAACAACGCGCTTTAGCCGCCGAACGAAAGGCGAAAATGTTAGAGGAAAGACTGCGATCGCTCGGCATCGATCCCAATTCTACGACTTAAACTTGAAACCAGGCAGCGATCGCGACTGCGAGAGCATCGGCCGCATCGTCGGGACGAGGAATGCTCTCTAAATTTAACTCTCGCGCCACAGCTTGTTGCACGTCGAACTTATCGGCATTACCCATCCCGGTAAGAGCCTGTTTGATTTGAGCCGGGGTAAACTCAACTAAGGGAACATCGTATTGAGCCAAAACTAACATCACCACTCCTCGCGCTTGGGCAACTGCGATCGTATTGCCCATCCGATAGAAAAACAGTTTCTCGATCGCCACTAAATCCGGTTGCCATTGTGCCATCAAAGAGTGTAAATCTTCGTAGATCGTGCAAAGTCGCTTGCCAATATCAGTGTTAGCTGCGGTCTGAATTATGCCAAAGTCTAGTAATGTTATCTGGTTTGATAAAGTATTGAGGGTAGTAGTAGAGGCAGATGACGGCTTTTGAGCTAATCGATCGGATGTCGAACAATCGATCGCCCCAAAGCCTAAAATTGCCAGTCCTGGATCTAGTCCTAAAATTCGTTTTGTCATTAAATGTTCGGCTAGATGATGCCGATTCCCTCCGAAACTGATATGCTAACTCCTGTTTAAGAATTATGAAAGGAGACAGAAGTTCAGGAGCGATGGAAGTGTTAAGTGTTGAGTGTTGAGTGTTGAGTTAAAAATTCTCTCCTGCCTCCCCTGCTCCCCGTGCTCCCCCTCTCCCCATCCCCCTCTCGCCCCTCTCCAGGAATGAATAATGTCAATCGGTATCTTTAAAACCATCCGCCATTTTCAACAAGAGTCGCGTCTGGCGAGGAGTTTTTATGCCAAAAAGCCCCAGCAGGTCAACAGTTGGTTTAAGTGGTTAGCCCCTGGATTGTCCGTAAAGCGCTGGTTGCTTTTAAGTGCCGCTGGAGTGCTGCTGACGAGTTTGGGGTTGGCAATTTGGGTAGGATTGACACCAATTTATCATGCGATCCAGTTCGTTAAAGGTGTGGTGGCCGAACTGGCTGACATCATCCCCAACTATGTATCCGGCCCCTTGGCGATCGCTATTGGCCTGTTCTTCATTTTTTGGGGACAGACCCGTTCTTGGGGAACGATTACCGAAGCGATCAGACCTGATGCCGATGAGAAATTAATTGACGTACTATTGGCTCATCGGCGGTTGAATAAAGGTCCGAAAATAGTCACCATTGGCGGTGGTACGGGACTTTCAACCTTACTAAGGGGATTGAAGGAATACAGCGCCCATATTACGGCCATCGTCACTGTCGCTGATGATGGCGGCTCTTCCGGTCGCTTGCGGCGAGAGATTGGAGTCTTGCCACCTGGAGATATTCGCAACTGTTTGGCAGCTTTGGCAGATGAAGAAAAATTATTGACCGAACTGTTTCAATATCGGTTCCAAGCTGGCGACGGTTTAGTCGGTCATAGTTTTGGCAATCTGTTCTTGACGGCTATGAGCGAGATTGCTGGAGATTTAGAACTAGCGATCGCTGCTAGTTCTCAAGTTTTAGCCGTGCGGGGTAGAGTGCTACCTGCCACCCTAGATGATGTCAGCCTCTGGGCGAAGCTAGCAGATGGGCGAGAAATCGAAGGGGAGTCTAATATTACCAAAGCTGGCGGACAAATTGCTGAAATTGGCTGCTTTCCCAAAAAACCATCAGCCTTGCCAGCGGCGATCGAAGCGATCGAAGAAGCCGATTACATTATCATCGGGCCGGGCAGCTTGTATACCAGCGTCATCCCGAATTTGCTGGTGCCAGAAATTGCCGAGGCGATCGCGCGGGCGCAAGTTCCCCGCATCTACGTCTGTAATATCATGACCCAGCCGGGAGAAACTCAAGGTTATACGGTTGCCGAGCACATTCGGGCGATCGATCGAGCTTGCGGTCAAAATCTGTTTAATGCCGTCTTAGTACATAAAAGACATCCTTCGCCTAAATCTCTGCGGCGATACGCTCAAGAAAATTCTCACCCAGTATTCCTCGATCGCGAAGCTGTCACCCAGCTAGGACGGCGGATCGTGCTAGCTAACGTCATGGATGAAGACCCGCAAACGGGTTACGTGCGACATAATTCCCAACGCTTAGCGCGAGTATTGCTGCGTTGGTGCAACAGCGCCCAGAAAATCGAGTATTGAGATCGAATCTCCCCTCTCTCCACAATGCGCGTAGTCATCCAGCGGGTAAAATCGTCTCAAGTTGAAGTTGCAGGTAGAGTTGTCGGCCGAATCGGCCGGGGACTCAATTTACTTGTAGGTATTGCCAGTACCGATACCGCAGCCGAACTCGATTGGATGGTGCGTAAATGTCTAGAACTGCGCTTGTTTCCTGATTCTGAGAATGGTAGTGAGCGCTGGGAAAAATCCGTGCAAGAGATTGCAGGCGAATTGCTAGTCGTGAGCCAATTTACCCTCTACGGAGATAGTCGCAAAGGCCGCCGTCCTTCCTTCGATCGCTCTGCTGCCCCAGAAGTCGCACGAAAATTTTACGAAGAATTTGTCGAAAAGTTGCGCCAAAGCGGTTTGCGGGTCGAAACTGGAGAGTTTGGGGCGATGATGCAAGTCAGTATCGAAAATGACGGGCCAGTTACCTTGCTGCTAGAGCGAGAGGCGGTTGTTTGATATCGAAGGCAAATTCTACCCTTCCCCTTCACTGTGGGTACTTAAGCGGAGACAATCTGATACTAAATCCGGTTGCCAAAACCTACTTTCCCTCAAGGAGCCTCCGGCTCCCCTCTCCCAAGGGCTACGGTGTATACACATCTCGCCCTCACCCCCTCAATCCCCCTCTCCCAACAGTGGGAGAGGGGGAAGAAAGACCAAAGTTCCACGTTCTCCCCTTCTCCCAAGCTTGGGAGAAGGGGCTGGGGGATGAGGGCAAGCCCGTCTAGCCAAGCTTTGGGGGATTTATGTATACACGGTAGCTCCCAAGGGAGAGGGGTTGGGGGTGAGGGCAGCAATGGATGGTATGAGACACGACTTGGTATGACTAGGCGATCGCAGATGATGAGATGATAGTGTTACGCTCATTACAAAACTTAAAGGATATCGATCGTGGCTGAAATTCAGTTTTCTAGAGGAGTCAAAGAGGAAGTCATTCCAGAAGTGCGTCTCACTCGTTCTCGCAGCGGTAACAGCGGCACGGCAACATTTTATTTTCAAAATCCCAAGGCCCTCAGCATCGACAATATGGAAGAAATCACGGGTATGTACATGATCGATGAGGAAGGCGAACTGATCGGTAGAGATGTGAACGCTAAATTTATCAATGGCAAACCCGAAGCGATCGAAGCCGTTTATCTAATGAAATCTTCAGACGACTGGGATCGGTTCATGCGTTTCATGGATCGTTATGCCAAAGAGAACGATTTAGGATTCAACCAGTCGTAATTCCAATTTACAATTCGCAATTGACAATTCGCAATTGGGATCGGGGATCGCTCGAACTCATATCAAATCTCTAATTACCCGCGTAATTAATTTCCTCTTCCCTTTCCTTGTTTGCGCATCAAACCAATTCGCAATCGAACATCAGTAGACCTCTTGTAAAAGTGCAAACTTTGGATATATAACGCAGATGAACAGCAGATGTAGACGCGCTAGCGGCTTCCCAAAGGGTACGCAGATGAACGCAGATAGTTTTGACGAGTTATCGACTTATGCAAGAGATCTAGTGTTGGCTTTGTACCCACCAACGATTTAAGCCCACTAAATCGAGAGATTGTGGTGGTTACTCTCACCCAAATAATTGCGAATTGCGAATTGCGAATTGACAATTGCTCAGCTTGTAGCCGTACCTTCTAAGGCTTTAATTTGGTCGATCGCATCTTGGTAATATTCTTTATTACCTTGCTTTTGATAGAGTTCGGCCGATTTGCGAAAATCTGCCAGCGCTCTTTTCTTGTCTTTGAGTTGAACTAAAATCAAACCCCGATTGTAATAAGCATCGGCATAGTTAGCGTCGAGGCGAATGACTTGAGTATAGTCTGCCATGGCTTCTTTGGGCTTTTTAAGGGCATTGAAAGCCACAGCCCGGTAGAAGTAAGCATCTGTATAGTTAGCATCGAAGCGAATAGCTTGAGTGTAATCGGCGATCGCTTTTTGAAAGTCTTTGAGTTGCCGACGAGCATTGCCTCGGTTAACGTAGGCTAAAGCATATCGAGGATCGATGCTAATGGCTTTGTCGAAATCGGCGATCCCGCTTTGATATTCTTTGAGGCGATTAGCTTTAATCCAACCCCGCAGGCGATAAGCTCTGGCATAATTGGGTCTGCTCTCGATCGCTCGATCTAAATCGGCAATGGCTTTATCGTATTCTCCCAAATCATCTAATAGATCGCCGCGACTTAAATAAGCCATGGCATAATTCGGTCTGATCTGTAGCGCTTGGCCATAATCTTGGAGCGCTTTGCCGTAATCTTTGAGCTTTTTGTAAGTATCTCCTCGGTTGACGTAAGCTAAGGCAAAATCGGGTTTGATTTTAATGGCACTGTTGTAATCGGAGAGCGCTTTTTGGTTTTCTCCTAGCTCGTCGAATACCGTGCCCCTAGTGTTGTAAGCATCGGCGTAATCTGGATTGAGAGCGATCGCGCGGGTGTAATCTTGAATGGCTTCTTGGTTTTCTTCTAGCAAATCGCGGGCTAATCCTCTCCCCCAGTAAGCTACAGGACTTTTTGGACTCAGTACCACTAAGCGATCGAAGTCTTTAAAAGCAGAGCGGTAATCTCTTAGCTCGATGTAAGCTCGACCTCGTTGCAGCAAAGCATCGGGGTTATTGGCATTAACCTGCAACGCTCGATTGTAATCGGCAACTGCACCTTCGTAGTCGCCGCGATTGGCTTTGGCCCCCCCCAAACTAATCCAGTTATCGACGTTGGCTGTAGCCACATCGGTGGAATTATTATTCGGTTCTGTAGTAGTAGCGGTTGTCCTGCCAGATCTTAAATCTTTCACCGCTGCCAAATACAAATTAATCGGAATTCCCAATCGCACCACTGTTCCGGTTTTTGGATCTGGGGAACCCCGGCCGTTAATCCCCACCACTACACCATTTTCATCCAGCACCGGGCCGCCGCTCATTCCAGGTAGAGCTTCGTTGCTGTATACCAAAGCGTAGCCCGCATCTGGTTTGGTCAAGCGAGAGCGAATCAGCCCGTCAGTAAATTGATAGCTGTGTTCGTCGATCCCCGGTAAGACATTAGCCCAACCCACGACGTAAACTGCCATCCCTTCTCGTACTTGGTCTGAATTGCCTAATTGGGCAGTTTGATAGCTTTTGGGGCTGCTAAACTCTAATACAGCCAAGTCCAATCCTGCCAGAGGTTGATTGTAATAAACCGGATAGCTGCTACCGTCGGGAGTAATCACTTTATATCTGCCATCTTGAGAAACTACGTGCTGGTTGGTGAGGACGAAGTATTTTTCCCCTTGACGCTCCACGATGATGCCCGAACCAATTCCGTTATCGCCCTCGATCCGCACGGTAAATTTTTGCGCTTTAACGTTAACCTCTGGGGGAGTTAATGCCAATGCCATCGGCAAAGGTGCGGCTGTAGCGATCGCCACCCCAACCAAAATCGCCCACAACTTATTCGTTCTCTTCATTCACAATTTCTCACAGATCGCCTCATGCTTTCTATTTTGGCAGAGAAAGTGACGATATGGGAGGAGAGGAGATGGGGGGATGGGGAGATGGGGGGATGGGGAGATGGGGGGATAAGTTCTTAACTCCACACTTAACACTCCACACTTCACACTTCACACTTCACACTTCACACTTTCTAAGCTCCTCATTCTGCATTGGTTTCCTCAGTATTTTCTGGTTGCAATGGCATCACTAAGACCTTATCGACCCGGTTGCCATCCATATCCATCACCTCAAACCGCAGTCCGTTCCACTCAAAATAATCGGCAGCAGCCGGAATGCGTCCTAGATTCATCAACACGAATCCACCAAGGGTATGGTAGTTGCCTCGCTGTTCTGCCAAGCCCTCTTCCATGCCAAAGAGTTCTAAAAACTCTTCAACTGGAAACATTCCATCTAACAACCACGAACCATCTTCTCGCTGGACGGCTTGCTGCTCTTCTGGTTGGTAAACCGAGGGAATGTCGCCAACGATTTCTACTAGCATATCGTTGAGGGTCAGCAATCCCTGGATCACCCCGTATTCATCTACCACTAAGGCAACGTGAGTTCCAGTTTGCTTGAACAACTCCAAAACCTTTAAGCCGCGAGTGCTTTCGGGAATAAATAATGGTTGTCGCAAGGATACGGTTAGATCTAACGGCTGACTGTTAAAGCAACGAGATAGCAAATCGGTGACGTTGATTACTCCTAAAACGTTGTCCAAGTCTCCCTGGCAGACTGGAAATCGAGAATGATCGCTGCTGATAATTTTGTGACGATTGGCTTCTGAAGAGTCGTCGAGGTCTAGCCAGACGATCTCAGGTCTGGGGGTCATCAGAGCACCAATGCGCCGATCTCCCAAGCGCAAAACCCGCTCTACCATGTCTTGTTCGGCTTCCTCAAAGGTTCCGGCTTCGGTTCCTTGCTCGATCAAGACCTTGATTTCTTCTTCAGTGATTTGGGGGTCGTTCGATGGTTGGATGCCTAAAAGCTTGACCACCAATGCGGTAGAAGCTTCCAATAGAGTGACGATCGGGTGCGTGATGTAGGATAGTACATCCATGGGCATGGCCACCGCGATCGCTATTTTCTCTGGGGAGTTTAAAGCCAATCTTTTGGGCACCAATTCGCCAATTGTCAAAGTCAGATAGGTGACGATCGCAATTGCTAGGGTGGAGGCGAGGGGATCGCTATACCGTTCCAACCCAGGAATGGAAGATAGCAAAGGTCTTAATTGCCTGGAAATCGTCGATTCTCCGAAAGCACCAGAGACGATCGCAATCAGGGTAATTCCTACCTGCACCGTGGAGAGAAAGCGATTTGGAGAATTAGCGAGTTCCAAGGCCCTGCGGGCCTTAACATTCCCTTGATTTGCTAGCTGTTGCAGCCGCACTTTCCTAGATGAGACGATCGCCATCTCTGAGGTGACAAACAGAGCGTTGGCGAAGATCAGCAGCAAAACTATTAGAATTTCAACCGTTGGAGACATTACCTAAAAGTGCCTGTCAATGGAGGCTATCCTACCCTATCTGGCTTTAATCTTACTGGCAGGATTAGGTTTTGTGGGTTGAGATGAAAAATTCTTTTCCAGCATTGCGGTTGTATTTTTGTATTCAATTAGGGTCTGACGGCGATTTAGCAGCCTAGCAGCGTGAAACTGGATTTGACCTTGAAGTTGGGGAAATTTGCCCAACGTGCAAAAACAGGCATACAGCCAAGCATCTGCCACACTGAGATCTTGGTGTTGCATCCGTCGAAAAATGCGAACTAGCTGTAAGGGATAAGCACCCAATATTAGTAGGCTCGATCCCTTGGTTAACCATACCATTCCTACTGCCACTAGCGGTAAGATCGCTCCCCACAACCAGATGCTGCGGCTATCTTTGACCCAGTGGCGCTCTGGGGTGTTGCCGTGCAGCCAAGCACCTGCGGCATAGGCATAACCAGCCCGCACGTTCCGCTTCCACCACTGGCTGAAGTACATCATCTTCGCATCGTGCCAGGTCATATCGGCATCTAGGCGGAAAATTTTCCCCCCTTGCTGCCGCAATCGGACGCACAATTCTGGTTCCTCGCCAGCAATTAAAGCCTCATCAAAGCCCCCAACTTGCTGAAAAGCTGCTACCCGCATCATGGCATCTCCACCGCAAGCCTTGGTTTCGCCTACAGGGGTGTTCCACTCTAGATCGCACAACCGATTGTAGATCGAGGCATCGGGCGATCGCTCTTTTCGGCGGCCGCAAACTACCGCCACCTGGGGTCGGGCTACCAGTTCGCTGCGGGCAGTTGCCAACCAGCCGTCAATAATTTCGCAATCGCCATCGACAAACTGCACGAATTCTGTGGCTGGATATTTCGCTAGCAGGCGATCGAATCCCTCATTTCTCGCACGGGCGGCGGTAAAAGGGGTAGATAGGTCTAGCTCAATTATCTCTACCCCTAGAGAAATAGCTAATTCTCTGCTACCATCGGTGGAGCCAGAATCGACATAAACAACTGCCTCGGCTTGGCCCGTTACTGAGAGCAAACACTGCCGCAGGCGATCGCCTTCATTGCGTCCAATTACCACTATGCCAACTCGATCTAACACCTCTAACCTTAAATTTATTTATGCGTTTATCTGAGCCTTCAAGGAAACGATTAAAATTTATCGAATCTTGGTTAAAGATTTACTATAGCAGATATGCGATCTGCTGTGGAGTTGCTTCCGAATATATTTGAAATCTATCATTCTTCAGATAGATGCGATCTTTAGATTTTTGCTTATAGGCTGCTGACATTATGTAATTTTAGTGACGGAATTTCAAAGCATTTAACGGCACTTTAATCGAGTAGTGTAAATCTTAAACTTGCGGTTAAATGCTAGATAGCGATCGCCGTTACGTCTCTATATTTGAGCTAATTTATAAATTTTTGTGGTAGATTCAGGGCGAACACTGCCCGAAACTGCGAATTGCAAATTGCGAATTGGTTTGACGATCGATTCTACTAAACTTAGTTACTATCAATGAAAATTGCTTATCTGATCAACCAATATCCCAAAATTAGTCTTAGCTTTATCCGCCGAGAAATTGCTGGACTCGAAGCTAGTGGGATTGAAGTAACGCGATTCTCAATTCGTCTGAGTGCAGAGGAAGTAGTAGATGAAGCCGACAAACTCGAACTAGAGAAAACCCATGTAATCTTGGGCGTGGGTATGGCTGGCTTGCTATCGAGATTATTGCAGGCGGCTATAGCTGCTCCTATTAGTTTCTGGCAGGCGTTGAAGCTAACCGCACAAATGGGCTGGGGGTCAGAGCGGGGAATGATTCGCCATCTGGCCTACTTAGCCGAAGCTTGTGTATTGCGCCGTTGGGCTGCTGAGGGAGGAATTACTCACATTCACGCTCATTTTGGCACCAATCCCGCTGCTGTAGCGATACTATGCCACGTTTTGGGAGGACCTACTTACAGCTTTACAGTTCACGGACCAGAAGAATTCGATAAAGCTCAAGCGATATATTTAACCGAAAAAATTAAGCGGGCAGCTTTTGTCGTGGCTGTCAGTTCTTTCGGTAAAAGCCAGCTATATCGGTGGTGCGAATACAAACAGTGGTCAAAAATTCACGTAGTACACTGCGGTGTAGATGAGATGTTTTTGGCGCAACCTTACGTGCCCCCACCAATCGAGCCGCGATTTGCTTGTGTTGCCCGTTTGAGCGAGCAGAAAGGGCATTTGCTCTTAGTCGAAGCTGTTTGTCAGCTAGCCGCCGAGGAATTAAAGTTTAAACTCGTACTGGTAGGCGACGGCCCTCTCCGGGGCGAAATTGAAGCTTTAATCGATCGATTTCACCTAAAAGACTACATCGAGATTACGGGCTGGGCAACTAATTCTGAAGTCCAACAACAGATTTTGGCATCTCAGGTAATGGTGCTGCCCAGTTTTGCCGAAGGTTTGCCAGTAGTCATCATGGAAGCGCTTGCCCTATCGCGCCCCGTAATCAGTACCTATATTGCTGGCATTCCAGAATTGGTAGAACCAGACAAATGCGGTTGGTTAGTACCATCTGGTTCGGTTGAAGCCTTGACTTCAGCTATGCGTGCGGCTTTGCTCTCGCCCGTGGCAGAATTGGCTGCGATGGGACAATTAGGGGCTAAACGAGTAGCCCAGCATCACAACGCCGCTCTGGAAGCTCAAAAATTGGTAGCCCTGTTTCAACGTTATGATACTAAAAATCAATAGTTACGGCAATTTGTGACTCGGTGAGGTACAAAGCTGGTGATTATTTACCGCAGATGAATAAAGATAAACGCTGATAAACGCAGATGAAGATGTACCTCATGTAGCTGCAATCTGCTGTAATTGTTAATAGTTCATTGTTAACAGTTAACAGTTAACAACTGACAACTTTGACCTATTTTCGGTTCGCGTGGAACAGCACGATTAGATGATTTGCTAGATGCTAATAATAGCTCTGTATCTAGGTAAACGATCGCAGGTCGCGGAGGAAAAATTGCTGATGTTTGATGCTATTGTCTCTGAATCGTGGAAAAAAAACTCTGGTTCTAGTACGATTAGGCCTTTTGGGGCTGTAGCGCTATACGGCATAGCATTTCATCGCGATCGCCTTGTCGCGATCGATGCCGTCAGAGGATATTTGTTGCAAATAGATTCGGGCAGCAATAATACTAAGATCTTAAATCCGCATCGAGTAGCCGATTTTGTTGGGGTAACAGGGATAGCTTTCAGCGAAGATACTATCTGGATAACCAGAGAAAACAGCATTTATTTTGCGAAATCGACTGACTTTATCCTTCGTCATTTTCTCACCTTACCCTATCCTGCTAATGGCATAGCTGTTTGGCAATCGACAGTTTACGTTACCTGTCAAAAAGCCGGATATATTTTAATTTTTAACAGTCAAACTGGCAAAGAAATTACTAGATTTTCTGCTCCAGGAATTGGAATTGAAAATATCACCGTTAAAGGCGAAGAACTGTGGCTGACAGATATCAGCGAACAAACTGTTTATTGTCTCGATCGCGCTACTGGCAAGATTAACTCTAGCGTCTTGACCCCTTTTGAAAATCCTACGGGGTTGGCTTTCTACCCAGATCTGCAAACGGGCAATGAAATCCTTTATGTAGCCTACGCCGGAGAAGAGCCTTACATTCGAGACAATCCGAATGCCGAGCCAAATTACGAGATCGAATATCGCAATCGCACTTTTATTCATCCTCTATATATTGGCTACGATCCAGTTAAGAAATTCTCTTTATCCAACGGCTATCTCATCGAGATGTCTTACGTGGAAGAGCTTTCTCCTTTAGATGAAGTGGAATTAACAAATGTCGAATGGCGAATTGCTTTGCCTGCCGAAACCGATCGACAAAAAGTGAGGCAAATTGAAGCAGTTGGTTTGCCTTTTACAGAAGAAGTGCAAGACGGACAGCGAGTAGCCGTGTTTAAATTCGCCTCGCTCCAACCTGGCGAACGCCACATATTTGGTTGGCGGGCAATATTGGAAGTTTGGAGTATCAAATATCACTTGACACCTAGAGATGTCGAAAATCTCCCCGAACTGCCTGGGGAATTTCAAGCTCGCTATCTGGTAGATAATGACAATTTGGCTATGGATACCCCAATTATCCGGCGTGCAGCCAGGGAAGCGATCGGCACTGAAACCAATCTGTTACGCCAAATATACAAAATTCGCAACTACGTCTACGATCGCCTGTCTTACAGCATTAAACCCCATATAGATACTCCAGATGTAGCTTTAGAAAGAGGTGTCGGTTCCTGCGGCGAGTATTTGGGAGTTTTACTGGCTTTAGCCCGCTTAAATGGCATTGCTTGCCGCACCGTCGGGCGTTATAAATGCCCTTTACATCCAGAGTTAATCGGCGTACCGCTGCAACCAGACTTCAACCACGTCTGGATGGAATTTTACGTTCCCGGAGTTGGTTGGTTGCCCATGGAATCCAACCCTGACGATATCGCTGAAACCGGCCCTTATCCCTCGCGGTTTTTTATGGGTTTAGCCTGGTATCACGCTGAAATCGGGAAAGGCATTCCGTTTGCAACGTTGACGGTTGATGGTGCTTTGGTAGACAAACAAGTAATCTCGATCGGCGATTTAGCAATCAATCACGTAAGTTTTACAATTTTGCAAGAATTAGCGCCGTCTGCATGATGGCTATGGGTAAATTCCCGATCCGAAGATCCGATCGCCCGTTAAATTCGCTAGGAATCTTGGCAATCGACTTCAGCTTTCCTGTGAGTGCTGCAACCAAGCCGTCAGATCGTTGAGAGCAGAAAAATCCAACAAGGCTTCGCCTAAAGCTTCTAATTTCTCCAACGAGAGCGCCTCAATTTGCTTGATTATTTCTGCTGGAAGCTTCCCCAACCGCCGAGTCAGCAGTTTGAGAATAAGATTTCGCTCCCCTTGTTCCTGACCTTCTTGATATACCCTAGTTTGTTGCAGTTCGACCAGTCCTAACATTTGCGCGATCTCCTGACGACTCATTTGGGGAAATTTGTAGACCATTGCAGTCTCAATCAATTCGATTATGACATTTGTAGGAATGATGGAGGTTTCCCTCTGCACTTGGGCTAGCAAATCTTTAGCTTTGGTAGCAGCACTCTTTTCTGGCTCCACAATCAATTGCAGCAATCCCAAGCCGACTGAGCTAGATGCTGAGGCTTTGCGTTCTTCCAGATATATCCGATGAACTTGAGGACTATCTAATAACGTGCGATACAAGTGGGTAACTTCTGGCTCGAAACTCCTTCTCCCATATATAACTACAGCTTGCCAATCCACCGTATCTGGGTGTTGGTCGAGGTAGACAAACACTTCTGCAAATAGCCGTTGGTAGAGAGTATCGTCCTTTTGGAATTGCACCTCAACGAAATAGACCACCGGGTCAGGAGCATTGGCAGGAGGTAAAAACACCCCGTCGAGCCGAAAAGCTGTTTGTTTAACTTCGATCGATCGAAACTGATATCCTTCAACTGCCGCTTGCCCAATTAACTCAAAGAAAATCGATGGGGCTTGACGAAAAATGCGGTGGAATAAGGAATCAGTTTTCACAGCAGAGTTTTGGCGGGAAAGTTCCCTTCATTTTAAGGCAGCGATCGTCATCTCCGAAGCTCGATCGCCATGGATAATAAAGAGTCACCAAGTCAAACTTATTTCCGCCGCCTCTTCACCCACTGCCAAATCGCGATCGTAGTTTCTTCTAACCACAGCATTGCTCGATCTAGCCACTGCAAAACTCGCTCTAAGGGATGCTTGATATATCCGACTGGAGTGGCTTCGGTTTCTACCCAGTCGGGGGTGTGTTCGATCGCACTATTAGGGGTGACAGGGTGAGCTAATTCACCTTTAGCATCTGTTACTAAAGGAGGAATTTTGGCAGTGTTGGCGATCGACTGAGCTTGGCGTTTGCTTAAGCCCTTGGCATCCTTAACGGGTAAACCTAGAAAACTCCTAATTGCTCTGCCGATCGATTGCCAGAAAGGAACGATCTGCTTGCCAGGTAAAGCAGGTTTAACGTTGGCTTCCCCAGGTAACTCAGCTAGAGGGGGTTGTCCGGATAACTCGACTGGTGACGCTTTTGCAGATAATTTGGTGCGATCGGGAACAGATGTGCCGCTTATCGCTATGTCGTCAGCACTATTTTCGCTGGGTTTTTGGCGATTTTTTGGCGTTTCGGTTGGCGCATCGGGAAATAAGTCTTCCCAAGACAACCAGGGATCTTCTTCGTCAAACCTTAAATCTGGAGGCAAAGAATCGTAAACCTTTTTGGATGCAGGCGGCACTCGATCGACAGAATTCGATCTGGGGTTAGCTGAGAGCCTTTTTCTTTGACGTTTATTGCCAAAAAAGTGGTCGATGGCTGCCCAAATTAAGGCTTGAATCTTCATGTCATCTGTTTCTGGTGTCTGTGGGGGCGCGGCAGAGTCGTCGGCAAGAGAAATTTCTCCAGCAATTTTTGCCCGTAGCTGTTGGAGCAATTCTTTAACCCGTTGCCATCCTTGTCGATATCTTGGAAAGATCGGGTTTGATTCCCATTGGGCGATCCGATCGTCGAGTAAGGCTAACTGTTGCTCGAATAAATCCAAGCTGTAGGGGGTTCTAGCCGTAAGTTCGGTGGTAGTCGGCTCGTCGGTAAAACTAGGAACTAGAGTTGATTCGCCAAAGAGATTGACGGTAATTGCGACTGGACTTGTCTGCATCCAAGCGATCGCTTCCCAAAACCAACGAATTGGAAGTAAAGCACGCGATCGCTCTTTGGTAGGCACGCGCCTGCTGAATTTCCGCCCGGATGCGTACCAGCTACGCCAATGATGCCAGTAAGCAGCTATTTCCCAAATTAGGCGTTGTCTGAGTTTTTGCTCTTCCTCTGGGGTGAGGATATCGACAATTTGATTTTCTGTTGTTACCAGCACCAGAGAACGGGTGGTTAATAAGGAAGCGAGTCCGACAATTACTTGTCTGGTGAGACTAAATTCTGGCGGTGTAGGAGAAGTAGAGGGCAGTGCCAACCTATTGCCAATATCGCTGGTATTTAGTGCCTGTAGAACTCGCTGAATCGGGGTATCGGCAGCAGGAAAGATTTCTTCTGGTAGGGATGAGGTCGCTGGCTGCAATTGCTTCCAAGCACGCCCGATCGATTGTTTTAATTCATACCCAGTCAATCTGCCCGTTTGCACTAGCAAGTAAATGGGATAAAACAATACCTGCACTCCCCAAACGGCTGCTAATTTGGCATTTCGCCATGTTTGCCCCAGCCGATCTTGCCAGTCGATCGATTTGCGGTTGAGAAAGTTAAATAATCGGCTTTTATATGGACCGGGTGAGTCGGAAGACATCGGGAGATGGGGAGAGGGAGATGGGGAGATGGGGAGATGGGGAGATGGGGAGCAGAGGGGAATTTTTAACTCAACACTCCACACTCCACACTTAACACTTTCTAAACCTGAAAACCCATTTCTCTCAAGCTTTGTTGCAGGCGTTGTCCTTCTTGGGGATTACTCGATCGATGCAGTGAGATTGCTTTACTAAAAGCTGCTAAACTTTCTGGAACGTAACCCGCTCTCATCATTGCCACTCCCAGATTTTGATGAGTTTCGGCATAATTAGGATTTAATTCGATCGCTTGCTTGTAAGCCGCGATCGCTTCTTCTAAAAGTCCCATGGCTTTTAAAGTTATGCCTAAATTGTGATAGGCGATCGCCAAAACAGGATCGATTTCTAAAGCAGTTTCGTAAGCTTTTCTTGCACTAGGAAAATTACCAAATTCATACAGCAAATTACCTAAATTATTATAAGCATCTAATTTCAATTTGGGCAAAATTGGCTGTTGAATAGCAGTTTTATAATTGACGATCGCTTGCGGTAAATCTGGCAGATGAGTGTAAGCAGTACCTAAATGATAGTGTAATTCGTACAGCACTACCGGATCGGTTTGTTGGGCTTTTAAACCGTGTTGTAAAAGTTCGATTCCCCGTTCTAAATTACCAATCTCAACGTACAATCCTCCTAATTTGCTGCAAACGTAAGCATCATCGGGATTGGTAGCTAAAAACTCTTCCATACCAGCTTGTGCTTTTCCTAGCTTATCTTTAGCAGCGATCGCGCCTGGTTGATAGCCGTAATGTCGCATGGCTATTTCTGGTAAGTAACCGATTTGCCAGTGAGGTTCTCTCTGCAACAACTGGGCAATGCTATCGTCAACAATGGCGTGATAAGGGCGAGAAAAATAAATATCCCGATGGCGGCGAAATAGTCGAGAAACTAAAGAGTAAGGCGATTGAGTGGCACCAACTTCTTGGCGAACCAGATTGAGTAAAATATGGCGATCGCTTTGAATTGCTTGCTTTAAAGCCGGAACGATTTCTGGAACTAACACTTCATCGGCATCTAATACTAAAATCCATTCTCCTTGGGCGTATTTTAAAGATTCGTTACGGGCGGCAGAAAAGTCGTTATTCCATTCAAAGTGATATACTTTAGCCCCAAATTCTTTGGCAATTTCCACAGTGCGATCGCTCGATCCCGTATCTAGCACGATCGTTTCATCTACTATATCTTTGACACTACCGAGACATTGTGGCAGCGCGGCTTCTTCGTTTTTGACAATACTGCACAAACTTAGTTGCATCTGACAAATAACCTCATTACAGAGAATACAGAATACAGGAGTTCAGGAGTTCAGAAGGATCGGAAGGAAAAGAAAATAATAGAATACAGGAGTTCAAGACTAGGGGTGTAAGTTCTGCGGACACCCGCACGTGGAGTTCAAAATTATAGACTATCTCGAATGGGTAGCAGAAAGTTCTAAAATGCCCATAGCGGCGCTAACGAACGTATAAAAGGCATGGATCGACAATTAAACAATGCTTTCACAATTTTCTTAAGTCTGCTAGTTGAAGCAATCCCTTTTTTGTTGTTAGGAGTTTTGCTTTCTGGATTGTTACTGATATTTGTTGACGAACGCCGTCTAACCTCTATGATGCCGCGCCATCCAATTTTGGGGGCCTTGGTGGGTAGCTGCTTCGGTTTTTTGTTTCCGGTGTGCGAGTGCGGCAACGTCCCTGTGGCGCGGCGATTGCTGATTCAAGGAGTGCCAATTCCAGTAGCAGTAGGGTTTCTGTTGGCAGCACCGACGATCAATCCGATCGTCATTTGGTCTACTTGGGTGGCATTCAAACAACAACCAGAAATCGTGTGGTTGCGGGTAATATTTTCTTTGCTAATTGCTACCATTATTGGCTGCGTATTTAGCGTTCAAAAAGATCCGAGGCCGATTTTGCAAAAACTGGTAGCCAAATCTATCCCCGATCGAGCAGAGAAAAATTTGGAGTCGGACTCTCAGCCGATGCTATTACAATCTGGGACTTTTTTACTGGGTGAAGGCAATAGCCCCATCCCGATGGATGAGAGCCTGTTGTCGTCTGCGGTCAAAAAAACGCGGGGCCAGAAACTGCGCCTGTTGTTAGACAATACCATCCAGGAGTTGCGAGAGCTAGGAGCAGTGTTGGTTTTGGGCAGCGCGGTCGCCGCCCTGATTCAGGTGGCTGCCCCCCGCGATCTGATTCTCAGCTTGGGTCAAGATCCGGTGAGTTCGATCGTGGCGATGTTAGTGTTGGGTGGTGTCATCTCCATCTGTTCTACGGTCGATTCATTTTTTGCTCTCTCTTTTGCCTCAGTTTTTACTAGCGGCTCGTTGCTAGCATTTCTGGTATTCGGCCCCATGGTCGATATCAAAGGAATCGGGTTGATGCTGTCAGTATTTCGCCCTAAAGCCATAATTTACCTATTTGCTTTAGCGGCACTATTGACATTATTGTTGACCTTGATTTTCAACTTACATTTCAGTTAATGATGGGGCAGGGTGGGTTTGATTTGACGTTAACTGCGGGCGGCAAACATCGTGGCAAAACCCGCCCCTTGTATCTACAAAATGTCTCTAATTCTGTAAATGACCTGCCGTGGCGCGTTTCTACATTCTGAACTCCTGAACTTCTGAACTTCTGAACTCCTAAAATGCTAGATATCTTGGCGATCGCGGCTTGGGGCATCTTGTTTTTAAAATACTGGCTGACTGGGAAGCTAGCCTTGCTGATTCATCCCAATTATTTTGGGTTGGTCGTGGTGACTGGGAGCGTGTTGCTAGTGATGGCAGCGATTCAGGGCATACAATTAGTGCGATCTCGTCGCCAGCGGGCCTCTAAGAAAAGGGCAATACCGATCGATCCTGCTGAAATGCAGCACATTACCTTATTTCCTCCAGGATGGGCTAGTGCTTTGCTGCTGATAACCGCCATTGTGGGGTTAATTATTACTCCGCAAGTATTTGCCAGTCAAACAGCCATCGATCGAGGGATAACGGAATCGGCGATTTCCACTCGGTATCAGCCCAAATCTTTTCGTTCGACCATTCCTCCAGAAGCGCGATCGCTGATAGATTGGGTACGGACTTTGAACGCCAACCCCGAACCGGATGCTTACACGGGACAAAAAGCTAGAATTCAAGGATTTGTCATTCACGCTCCAGAACTATCTGGGCGATATTTGCTGCTATCGAGATTTGTCCTGACGTGCTGTGCTGCTGATGCTTATCCAGTAGGGCTACCAGTAAAACTCGATCGAGATCGTCAAGCTTATAAGCCCGATACCTGGCTAGAAGTAGAAGGTAGAATGATTACTGAAACCCTAAACGGCAAGCGCCAGCTTACGGTTGAAGCTACTGCTCTCAAACCCATTCCCGAACCGAAAAATCCCTATGATTATTAGGAGTTCAGGAGTTTAGAAGCTATGGAAGTGTTAAGTGTGGAGTGTGGAGTGTTGAGTTAAAAATTCTCCCCTGCCTCCCCTGCCCTCCCTGCCCTCCCTGCCCTCCCTGCTCTCCCTGCCTCCCCTGCCCTCCCTGCTCTCCCTGCCTCCCCTGCCTCCCCTGCTCTCCCTGCCTCCCTCTTCGCCCTCTCTCCCTCCCCTCAACCGTGGTTCTCAAAAAACTACTCCAACCGCTAGATCGAATGGCCATAGCACTAATAGTAGTGCTGTGCCTGCTGATTGGAATTTCGATCTGGGGAGGCGATCGCACTGCACCTCGCGTCCGAGAGTTTACCTGGCAAGACAAACAAATTGGGGCTGAGGATACGGCTTTTATCCTCACTTTTAGCCGCCCGATGGAACAGTCTAGCGTCGTAGCTAACTTAAAAATTCAGCCGTTGCTACCGGGGAAAATTAGCTGGGCTGGAAGAACGATGGCATATACCCTGCTCAAACCCGCTCCTTACGGTAGTAAGTACAACGTGAATCTAGAGAAGGCTTATGAAAAGTTTGCTGGGAGTCGGGGGCAGCAGAAAGGAAACGCCCTCGCCCCATTTTCTGGGACATTTCGGGTTCGCGATCGAGCTTTTGTCTATATCGGGGTCGAGGGAGAAGAAAAGGGACGTTTAATTTTATATAACCTGACTCAGCAACGTAACGGCAGCCAGCAGCCCAAAACGATTTTGACCCCTCCTAATTTTGTAGTTGCCGATTTTAAACCCTACCCTCAAGGCGATCGCATTCTCTTTTCAGCAGCGGAATGGACAGATAACAAACCAGGGGTGTTCAAGCAGCAGCTATATACGGTGACTACGGGGCTAAATCCTCAATCTCCTGGTGCTGAATCACAGGTTACTCCTACTTCTCCAGGCAAAATCGATCTGCTTTTAGACAGCAAAGACTACCAAAATATGAGATTCGACTTATCGGCCGACGGACAAACGATCGTCGTGCAAAGGTTGAATCGGCAGAACTTGAGCCAGTTTGGTTTATGGGTATTGCGACCTAATACGAAGACTCCTCCTACACCATTGGGAGATCAGCCAGGAGGGGATTTTCTGATTCAATCAGACGGCCAATCTGTAGCGATCGCTCAGGAACAAGGGGTGGCGATTTTGCCTCTGGTTCCCGGAGAAAAGCCTCTAGACTTTTTACCGGGCTTTGGCTTGGTACTCAATTTTGCTCGCGATGGTTCGGCAGCGATGGTCAAATTCAATGCCGACTCGACGCGATCGCTCTTTGTTGACAACAACCAAGGTGTTCGCCAAGAAGTTTTCCGCACGCAAGGTTCGATCTTAGATGCCAAATTCGATCCTACCGTTTCCACACTCTATTGCTTACTGACGGAACTGCAAGTTCTCAAGGGAGAAGATGGCGACGACGAATATCAAGAACAGCCTTATCTAGCTGCGATCGATCTCAAGACTAGAAAGCTCAAACCGTTATTGCTACTGCCCCAGCAGCGAGACATTCACATGAGCGTATCCCCAGATGGTTTGGCGTTGATGTTCGATCAGCCCATTGCCAGCACCGTTCCCACTCAGGACAATACTTTGACTACTAGCGATGGGCAGGCGATCGGTACTAGCCGCCTTTGGTTCCTAGCGCTAACTCCTTCTAAACTCGAATCTGATGCCCCCTTGGAACCGGAAGAGTTACCTTTACCAGGTTTTCGTCCCCGCTGGCTACCGTGAAGGGATGAAGAGATGGGGAGAATTTTTAACTACACACTTCTGACTTCTGACTTCTGACTTCTGACTTCTTGAACTTCTCATTCTTCGGGATGAGTGGCCATTTCTCTGACGATATCGCCACGGGTGAGAATGCCGATGACTTTGCCGTTACTATCAGTTGCGGGCAAGCGGCGGATGTTTTTTTCGTGCATCAGTTTGGCGGCTTCTCGCACTGATTTTTCTGGATTCACGGCGATCGCGTCGCTAGTCATTACTTCCCCAACGGTTTGCCCCAAGGCTTTGTGGAGATCGCGCTCGTAACGAGTTGGGTTCTGCAAATAAATTACGCTGTCGAGAATCATGATGTAGGCTGGGGGCGTAACTCCCGTTTCCTGCCACATCAGATCGGTTTCTGACAGTACGCCCACTAATTTCCCGGCATCGTCTACTACTGGCAACCCACTGATCCGGCGATCGGCCAGAATCTTGATTACCTCTGTTAACGGGGTTTGAGGTTGCACTGTAACCACATCGCGGGTCATAACATCGGCAACAGTTCTAGGCATACTTCGATCTTTTAGTTATTTAGAATACTCTCTAACTTCATTGTGGCTTCTCCTCGCGCTAAAAGCAACGCAAAAGACCAAGAGCGTTGGCGCAGCCTGTGGCAGAGTCACGTATTACTATTTGTTCGATCCGCATACTTCATCGGCTTGCGGATAGTCCCGCAGGCGATCGCAGCCTCGTTTTAATAAATCTTCCAGATCGAGATTCCAGGGAGTTACCTTACCGTCATAATCGAATAAAAAGATCGTTTTACCGTCAGGGCTAAACAGAAAGCCGTTCCTTCCTGGGATATTCCATCCAAGAGTTTCTTTATAAGTTTTGATTTCTTGACCAGTTGCGAGATCCCACAGTTTCATTTCATCGGCAAATAAACCAACACCAGTAATTGAAATCAGCATTTTCCCATCTGGACTGAAATTGATACGATCGACCTGTTTGAGATGTCGAGCGAGCGTTGTAATCGGTTTGCCAGTTGAAAAATCTCGCAGTTCGATCGCACCATCAGTCTTAGCAAAAGCAATTGTCCGACCGTCGGGACTAAATACAATATCGTTAGCTGAATTTAGTTGCGATCTAAAGGTTTCAATAGTTTTACCTGTTTGAACGTTCCAGAGCTTAATAAACTTGTTTGAGGTCTGATTTTGATTAGTAAACCTGTTTGAGGTCTGATTTTGGGCATCTCCTTGTAGCGTATTTTTCTCATGCAGCCCAATGCGAGCGCGGGTCAGCGGGAAGATCAGTAGCTCGCTCCCCCGACGCACGGTAAGCACCACTTTGCTGCCTATTGGTCCTCGGATGAGATTAACCGCCTCATTCACGTTCATGCCCTTGGTAGTCTTAGCGTCAATCTTGACGATGATATCCTGAGAGCGAACGCCCGCTACCTCAGCAGGAGATCCTTTCACAGGCGAGAGGACGGTCAGATCGTTGTTTTTTGAATCTTGGGTGAGTTCCAAACCAACCCCAGTTAGCTCGCTTGAGGGATCGATATTATCTATGGTCACAATGGTATTACCGTCTGGACTAAAGAAAAGGTTTTCTATTACCCAGTCATCAGAACTGTTGGTATCGCCTTTGAAAGTAATAATTTCTTTGCCAGTAGAGGCATTCCATACTTTCACGCCATTAGGGGTTGCCGCCGCGATCGTACTATCATCATCGCTAAAAATAATGCTGCTAGCAAAAGGAAAGTCGAGTCGTAAAGAATTTAATTCTCGGCCTGTTGAAATATCCCTAACCTTTTTTACACCATCCCAATTTACCACTGCGATCGCCTTGCCATCATCGCTAAATTTAACATCGCTTGCAAGTATCTTTTTCCAGTAAATTGGTTCGAGTTCTTTCCCAGTAGAACGATCCGACTTTCTCACTCTACCATCTGGCATTTTAGACGCAATTATTTTGCCCTTCTGCACGAAAGTTTGAGGACGATTTATCGGAGTAGAATTTGTCAATCCAGGTATATTTAGTTCTTGACCTGTCGAAAGGTTCCAGAGCCTTACAGTGCTATCCGAACTAATAACCGCGATCGTTTGACTGTCTGGGCTAAAACGAACCTGTCGCGAGATTCCGTCCTCGCTTGGGGCAGGCTCCTGGATTAAGGTCTTGAATAATTTCCCCGTCGAAATATCCCATAGTTTGACTTCGCTTTGTCGATTATTAGAATCCATCCCCGTAGTGGCAATCAGTTTACCGTTAGGGCTAAAATCGATGCTCCCCGTCCACTCTATTAGACCCTGGAAAGTTTTAAGTTTTGTCCCCTTGCTGCTATCCCACAAAGTCATGGTGCGATCGGCACTAGCAACGACGATCGATTTACCATCGGGGCTAAAACCAATATTGTTAACCCTGCTGCCAGTACCATAGAGATTTTTCCACCTTAAAGATTGAGGACTGAGTTGACCAGCCTGGGCGTTAAGTGTCTTCAAAATTTTGCCCGTTGAGACATCCCTTAAAATAACTGTATTGTTTCCACTTTTAGCTACACCAGATGCAGCGATTTTTCCATCAGGGCTGACAAATTGATTCTCGCCTATTTTTCCTTTAATAGTTTTGATTTCTCGATTAGCCTTGATATCCCACAGCGTTGCATCATAGAAGTCGCCAGAATAAGTAATTGTCCGATCGTCAGTACCAAAATAAATATTAGTTTCGTTGCATCTGACTTCACTCTTGCAAGGTAAACCTGGGGATAATTTATCTGTTTGAATATTCCACAATTTTATCTTGCCATCATCGACACCTACAAACGCGATCGTCTGACCATCTGGGCTAAACTGAATTTGATGTACTCCTCTCGAACGACCGTTCAAGGTTTTAAGTTTTTGACCTGTGGAAATATTCCAAAGTGTAATTAGTCCATCAAAGGTTCCGGCTGCAATTACTTGTCCATCTGGACTAAAACCGAGGCTGCTGACCTCACTATGATGTCCCTTAAGGGTTTTAACAATCTTTTTAGTAACAAGATTCCAAAGATGCACGTCTCCTTCTATAGTGCCAAATGCCATAGTTTTACCGTCTGGACTAAAGCGAATATCGTTTACCCAATTGGCATCGCCTTTAAAGACATTCAATTCCTTACCCGTGAGGCTGTTGAATAATCTCACCGTGCCATCAGAATAGGAACACGCGATCGCCTTGCGGTCAGCACTCATGCTAATAGAAAGTCTTTTGGGGAAGAATTCACATCCTGGGTACTTAATTTTCGTGCCAAACTTTCCTTCATAAACTGCTTGATTCAAGGTAGTTATAACCTGGAAGCGCGTAGTTAAGTCAACAGGGTAAATTGTTTGTTCTAACGTTCTTCCGGCTTTCAGTGCTGCTAAAAGAGCATCTTGGTAGCTATCGATCGAATCTTGGCGCAGTCGATCGAGATCTTGCTTCTGCTTAAATTCTGTGTTGTACGGTTTTTGGCTGTACTCTTCGTCTTTCTTCTTTTGCTGATATACCTTAAAAAGCGTTTCTGAAGCAGCAACAAGCTCCCGGAGTTGGGCTTTGACGTTGGCAGTGTTGGTTTGCCAAGCAGCTACACCAGCAACTATTGCTAACAAGAGTCCGATCGCCGATACGCTACCAAAAATTAGGATTTTCTGCCGTTTATACCTTTGACGATCTGCCGCGCTAGCGGCAATAAATTCTCGCTCTGCTGTTAACTCCTGCGATCGCTTTTGCCACCAAGTTTCAGCCTCAGATAACAGTTTGCCCTGTAGTAATGCTCCTCGATCGCGATCGCTTTTTTCCCATTGCTGCATGGCGGCCCGCAATCTCTCTTGCCAGAGGCGAAAGTCGCGGTTTTCCTCGATCCACCCTTGCAAACGACTCCATTGGGAAATTAAAGCTTCATGAATTAACTCCACAGTTTCAGTTTGACCGATCGCATCCTGTCCCGTCACTAACAATCGATCTGAGGCTAAGCGCGTCACTAGCCCCCAGTGGTCGTCCCCAATCTCAGTGCGAGTCGCCACGCGACGAGTATCTACAGTTCCCTCACCCGGACGAACTAATTGTAAAAAGATTGGACGCGATCGCTCTTTTTCTGAATCGTTAAGCCGATCGTAAGTCCGTTCGGCATGACGGGCGATGGCGGCTTCCAAGCCGCCGATTTCCTCATAAGCCGCGTGAGTTAACAGCACCCCTTGTCGTTTTTCCCACAGTTGTTGCAGGGCAAATTCCAACAGCGGTAAGTTTCTGTCAGCATTGCTCGCGGCCTCGACGATCCGTTCTGTCAGTCCGGCTTCGATGGTTACGCCCAAGAGTCCAGCGGGGAGATCGATCGCCGATTGTAGTTCCGCGCGACTCATCCCCCCCAACATCCGATTCCCATGCTGGAGAACGTCTGCCAGAGAAGGATAAGCTAGTGCCTGTCCTAAAAAGTCCGTTCGCAGCGTCAGTACCAGAGCCACATTGGTCAACTCAGTCACTTTCAGCAGGCGATCGATAAAAGTCTGACGTTCTTTGACATCCTGACACTGGGTATAGAGTTCCTCAAACTGGTCGATAACGATTAATAGCTTGGTTCCAGGCGCTTGCCAAATTGCTTCCTCGATCGCAGCATAGAGCGCAGTTTCGTTCTCGCTCCAGGTTTCAGCTAGTTGCAGGATCGATTCGAGTTGTTCGGCTGGAGAGAGAGCGGGCGTTTTGAGTTTAACCCAAGCGGTGGCGATCGCTTGCAATGGTCTTTGTCCTGGTCGAAACGCTGCAATTTCCCAGGAACTTTGTTGGCGGAGTTCGGCAACCAGTCCGGCAAAGACAACCGAAGATTTACCGCTCCCAGAAGCCCCAATGACGCTGACGAAAGAGTGCCTTTGTACTGCTTCGACTAAGATTTGGGTAAAACTTTCCCGTCCGTGAAAAAATAGCGCATCTTCTTCGCGAAAGGCAAACAACCCGCGATAGGGGCAAATGGAGGTCGGTCGTCGCCCTAGATCTGCCCAAGTGGGAGGTGCGATTGCTGGAGATTGAAAGATCGCGGGCAGCCAACTAGCACCTGGAAATTCGTCTTCCCGACCTTGCAGCCTCAACCTGGCTTCTCTTTCTGCTAAATAAAGCGATCGACCGCTGGCAAATGCAGGCAGAAAATATCTGAGAAACTCTTGGGCAATTTCATCGTGTACTGGTTCTCGCATGACGATCGTTAGGGGCAAATGTAATTGTTCCAACTCAAACGCCAATCCCGTGCCATCGCAGGAATTGAAAATTGCCAGTTGCAATCCTTTATCTACTGCCTTTTGCAAGCCATGTTTGAGATCTGAGATCGTCAAACTATCGGTCTGGTTGATGTAAATTATGCCTCGATCGCCTTTTGTCTCACTGTGACCAGCAAAGAACAGAATGTCCCAATCTCGATCCCACAACTGGTCGTTAATTTCCCGCCGCTGCGGTTCGACTAAAAAGCTGGTTTCAGCACCAGCGATATTTGCTAATAACTGTCGATCTTTCTCGATATCGATGCCCTTACTATTGCCTAAAATAGCGAGAATCTTGACTTTTCCCCGCAAGGTTGGTGTTTGCTGCGCGAGCGTATGTTCTCGATCGATGGCACTTAACGCTACTTCTGCCAGGGGATTGCGTTCGATTAAATCCCATAAGTGCCAGGGAAGTTTCAACAGCGATCGATCTGAAGTGCGAATTAGAACTCGAACTTCATCTTTCATCAGTTCTTCCAGCCACTTATCTCGAATAGGACTAAAAGAGGGCGAAGAGAGCCAAGTATTGAGTTGCGATCGCAATTGCTCATCTAATTTTTCCAATTTTTGGCAAACTAAACGGCGTTGATTAATTGAAGCATCATAGGTAGTTTTGTTGGGACGAATGCGAGTCGAACCCAAACTGCGGTAGTTAGATTCCCACCGATCGATCGCGTCAGCCAACGCAGGGTTTGGGGGTAACGTTCTGTCAACCTCAATACTGGCATGAGGTCGTTCGACTTCTCCCGCAAGATCCCAAGCATCGATCGTCAGTAACACCCGCAGGCCTCGATCTAAGTCGCCATCTAGCAGCCTCAAGGTTGCTAACTTGCCCATTTTTAGCTCTCCTAAATCTGAAAATCTTCGATAACGCTGGTTTCTCCCAAAACCATTTGTACGCTGAAGCGTTCTGTGGGGGCAGCATTGAAGTCGAATTGAATATTTTGATTCGTACTGCTGGCTGTTGCTTGCATCGCGGCTGTTCGATTCTCATCAAGAATTTTGACTTGCAGCATTTCCGGTAGATAAAGCTGACCGCTTTGGGGGCGAACCTCTACGATAATATTAGTGTCATCTTCCGATCGAGGATTGAGCGTAACTATCAGGACGATCGTTTGGGTCGTTACTTGAGTTGCCAACCGAATCAGTTTCCCTCGCTCGATAAACGTGCTTCGATCGCTAGATGCAGTCATTAATTCATCAGGACTTCTGAAAGCTGGTGTTAATTCTTCTGGGCCAAAAAAGGCTTCAATCTCATGCCAACCTGCCTCAATAAAGTTGGGGATTAATTCCCCCTGACTGGAATATGCTTCCAGATTTTGCCAACCTGTTTTTATACTCTCTAACCATCGTCTTAAATTCACTGCGCTTCGGGATGGTTGTCGCAGTTGATGCAAATATTCGGGAAAATCTGCCATCTCTCTCAACTGACTGAGGGGTAACTCCGCTACGGGAGTTGGAGTAAAGCCAAGTAAAGTTGCTTGTTTGAGCGATCGATCGAATTGGACTGCTACATATCCGATGCGGTCTTCTTTAACTTCCACCGGAATCTGCAAAATGGTTGCTTCTGGCAAAACTGGACGACATTCTAATTTGCCAATTGACTTCAGATACAAATCTGCCACATCCATAAATTTTAGATTCAACGGATTGCGACTGTCGCTCTTATCGACCTCAGTTTCTATGCCCAAGCACCGCAGATACAGATCGACGGCATATACCGCTAAAGTATTTAAATAAACCTGCTTGGCTTTCTGGGTACTCGATTGCTGGCGGCGGAAGCGATCGGCTAGTCCGTGGGCTTCAAAGGATAGTGGGACGATAAACGTCAAAGGTTCGTTGAGTTGATACATAATTTATCTCTCTGCCAGCGAGTTAATTTAGTTCTCTAAGTGCTTGTGAAAATAAGGCATTAATTTATCTAAACGCCGATTAAAAAAGCTGCACAAGGTCTGAACCGAAATGTCTAACTCCTTGGCAATAGACTCCCAGGTTCGGGCTTCCACATACTTAGCCAAGGCTAAAAGTTGAAACGTCACATCTGGCCGCTTTTGGAGTCGTTCTGCTTGCAGTAAACCTTCTGGATCTTTTTTCAAAAATTGCCTGAGCGACTGAGCCTCTAACCGCTCTTCTGAGGGTGTATCTTCTTCAGGGATGTCGTAGTTCAATTCGTCCAAAGATGGCAGGAATGTATGTTTGTAACAATCCTCGGTCACTCGTTTGAAATTAAAATTCAAACAACTGTTTACCCACATCATTACCGGATATTCTGGATTATAGCGATCGATTTTTTGACAAATTTCTAAACAGGTTCTTGAAATTGCTTCGTTGCGAAGATCCTCGTAAATGTTTGATTCCCATCTCCCTTTTTGGGGATGACCTAAGCGATTCGATTTCCAAATTGCCTGCCAGAGACGATTTAAGGCAACTTGCCGTTGAGCGCTCTGGGTTGGGTGTTTTTGAGCTTCCAATGCTAACTCTTGTAACTGCCGATCGCGATCGTCATCCTCTGGAGAAATTTGACATTTTTTTCCTACCATTTTCATCTCCCAGTTTCTCTATGAATACCGGATGAAGTGCTAGAGCCAATGCGTCTAGATTGAATAAATTTTCATCTACCGTTTCGCTCGGTTGTTAGTGGCACTAGTGCCGCCACTCTATTAGAAATTGTCTTCAGCTAGCCGATTTTTATGCATTTTTTACAAAACTTAATTATTACTATGATTTGCGTAAAGCTTTCTTCGATCTTCCCAATCAGTAGTAGAAGACACGGCTGACGCAGCAACTCCATTTAGAGGTTTGGCGTAAGTCCTGGAAGTGAAATAAAACTGTTGGCAAAAAACATTAGTCTCAGGAGATGATACGATGATGCCTCAGTTCAGAAGGATTTGCATCTCAGCCCTGGTAGCGATCGCCGCGATCGCGAATTTTCCAAAGATTTCCCGCTCTCAAGGCTGGCAAGGTATGGGTACATACAGTTCTATAGCTGAATGCGAAGCGAGAATGCAAGCACTGGTTCGATCGGGAACTATCAGGGCATATAAATGTAGCCCTGTATATCGATATCTCAGGCAAAAACCGCAACAACGTCAGCGTCTGAGTCGGAGAACGAGGATAAATAGGAATCTGAACAAAATACGGGTCACTGTACCGAAAGGTTGGCAAAGGAATCACTTGATACCAGATGAAGTGGTAAGAAGTAATCCATTGATGATTGAAGCGCGGAGACGCAATCTATACGATCTCGATCGAGCATCGAATATATTGCCTATGCCCTCAACAGCTAATTCGCGAAAAGCAAACCCTCAGTTAATCGGCCACCAGGGATCGCATAACAACTACAGCAATCTAATTAATTACAACCTAGAGCGCGTGAGGCTAATACTAATTAGAAAATACGGCAGTCTTGACAAAGTTCCTGACTCATTGCTGATTTATACGATAAAGATGGTTGAAGATAATGCCCGAAGTCGCATCCTCAACCACAATGTGCCTATTCGCTTTGACCCCAAAACAAGGACAAGAGTTCTGGCTGATGCAGGATTGGATCGCAAACAATTAAATAGTTAGAACAGCTTATCTACCTCGCTAGTTGGCGATAAAGGCTTTTTTCAGTTTGGATTTGCGTAAAAATATCGTTAATTTCGCCAATCATCAGTAGAAGTCAAAACCACATCAGTTTTGTCATTTAATCAACTACAAGAGAGATAAATATGCCTACACATTTGCGACGAATGGCAATCGCGACTCTGGTGTCGCTCGCCACGCTCGTCAGTTCTGTGCCGATAGCTTATTCAGGCAGTCCCCTATATCTAGCGAGCAGTACCCAATCTTTCGGTACGTTCAGATCTAAGGCGGCTTGCAGAGCCAAAGGAAGAAGACTGGTACGAGTCGGAATCATCAGAGGATATCAATGTTGGCGTAGTGGAAAAGTTTGGCAATTGAGATCGGCATCAGATAGCGATCGAAATTCAGGTGTTTATGGGGCTACTAGAATTAGAAACACGCGATCGAACAAATTTAGAACGATCCGGACAACCAAACGTAGAACGATAAGAAGTAGACACAGATCGATGGCGGCTTGTATGCGTAGAGGTAGAGCCTTAGTACGAGCAGGTAAGATCTCAAGTTTTAGATGCGTTCCTGTTAAATAGAAGATAAAGCACTCGCTCTGATGTTTTTTTTACTCCATACATACTACACCTGAAGGCAATGCCCCGACCAACGCGATCGACGAAAAGGAGTTTAACAACAAATAACCGCCCTCACCCCCTCCCCTCTCCCAAGCTTGGGAGAGGGGTGCCGCAGGCGGGGTGAGGGCAAAGAAATACTCTTAATCGTTCTTAATAATAAGTGGTTGTCTGAATTTTTTTGAAGCTAGGATGGGCAAGATTGGCTGCGGCTAGCAATTTTTATTTGAGAGGAAATACTTATGCCCACTAATACGGCGATCGCCACCAAACAACTAGGGGGATTGTACGTTGAATCGCCAGCCGGACAAAAACTTGTATTTCCCCTCAAACATACAGAAGTTAGAGCCAAAATTGCTGGCAACGTGTCGCGGGTTGAGGTAACGCAAAGTTTTGAAAATCCTTTTACTAAACCTTTAGAGGCGATCTATATTTTTCCTCTACCGGATGAAGCGGCGGTGGATGAGATGGAAATTAAAATCGGCGATCGCACGATTAAAGGTAGCATCAAAAAGCGCCAAGAAGCCCAACAAATCTACGAAAAAGCCAAACAAGAAGGACGCACCGCAGGGTTATTAGAACAGGAAAGAGACAACGTTTTTACTCAGTCTTTAGCCAATATCAAACCGGGCGAACAAATTGATGTCATCATTCGCTACACCGATAGTTTGAAATTTGAGGGCGGTAACTACGAATTTGTCTTTCCAATGGTAGTCGGGCCGCGTTTTATTCCAGGGACGGGAATCGATGAAAGCGGCGATACAGATCTAGTACCCGATGCTTCGCGCCTTACTCCTCCAGTCATGCCGCCGGGAATGCGCTCCGGGCACGATATTGGAGTAACGATAGAAATTGATGCCGGAGTGGAAGTCAAAGATGTGAGTTCTACTTCTCACCAATTACGCATCGAACGAGCAGGGCAAATCGTGCGAGTCAAGTTGGGTGGAGAAGATACCATTCCCAACAAAGATTTGATTTTGCGCTATCAAGTGGCTGGAGACAACACTCAAACTACGGTTTTACATCAAACAGACGAACGCGGCGGTCATTTTGCAATTTATTTAATTCCAGCTTTAGAGTATCGCACCGATGAAATCGTCCCCAAAGATGTAGTTTTCTTAATGGATACCTCTGGTTCTCAGATGGGCGATCCGTTATTGAAATCCCAGGAATTGATGCGCCGATTTATTAACGGTTTGCATCCCGATGATACCTTTACTATTATCGATTTTGCCGATACTACGACTAAGCTATCGTCCGCACCTTTAGCCAATACGCCAGTCAACCGCAAACTAGCAATTAATTACATCGATCGATTGCAAGCTAATGGTGGAACTTATCTCGTACCTGGTATTCAAGCGGTGTTGAGTTTTCCGGCTGCGAATGAAGGCAGATTGCGAAGTATTGTCTTGCTAACTGATGGCTATATTGGCAACGACAATGAAGTTTTAGCAGAGGTACAAAGGCAGCTAAAATCAGGAAATCGCTTCTACAGTTTTGGGGTTGGCAGTTCGGTAAATCGATTCCTGTTAAATCGCTTGGCAGAAGTGGGAAGGGGAACTTGTCAGGTTGTCCGTCAAGACGAACCCACTCAAGAAGTCGTAGAAAAGTTTTTCCGCCAAATCAATAACCCCGTGCTGACGAACATTCAAATTAACTGGGAAGGTACGGGGGAAGCACCTGTAATTTATCCATCTACCCCGCCCGATTTGTTTGCCGAACAGCCTTTAGTTTTATTTGGACGCAAACAAGATGGTATCGCAGGTAAATTGCACGTCAGTGGCGTTACTGCTGGCGGCAAACGCTACGAAAACACGTTTGACCTCATTTTTGAGGGGACGGGAAATCAAGGTATAGCCCAGTTGTGGGGACGCGCCCGCATTAAAGACTTGACGAACCAAATGTTTGGGCACGAAACCAAAGCGGGAGTAGAAGCTGTCACCGAAACAGCATTGATGTATCAGTTGCTATCGCAATACACGGCTTTTGTTGCTGTCAGCGACGACGTGCGCGTCGATCCAGAAGGGGAAATCGTCTCGATGCAAGTTCCCGTAGAGATGCCCGAAGGTGTGAGTTACCAAGGGGTGTTGGGCGCTCCTGCGGGTAATGCTATGTATGCACGGGCAATGACTATGGCAATGCCACCATCTCCTATCGCTGCCTCACCGATGATGGCAATGGAACGACTGGAGGCAGTGGAATTAGAATCATACCTACCTCCAGGCAAATCAGATTCTCCAGGTAGGAGGAAAAAAACAAAAGGATTGTTCGATAAAGCTGTAGATGTATTCCAAGAAATGCTAGGTTCTGGTGCTAGCAAATCTAGGTTACAAGTTGTCAGCGTAACCGGATTAGAACAAGCTGCCATTGACTCTCTGACGCAACATTTACAACAGCTAAGTTTACCTATTGGTGTCAGCGGTGAAATCGCGTTTGAATTCCAAGTTATTAAAGGTCGGGTTCGGCAAATTGTGGTGGATGAAGATGCTTCTACCCTTAAAGATACCAAGGTAATTGAGGATATTAAGAGAGCGATCGCTTCCTGGCTAACTCCTGCATCTGCTAGCGGTTCCGTTTGCCTGACCTTGAGAATCGATCCATAATGTGCTAGAGACGATGGTGAGGGCATTTGTGCATCGCCCTCACCATTGCGGATGAAGAGCGATAGATCTCGCATTCATAAATTTAGGCAACAACTGATGAAACGAGCAGACGCATTAAATTTAGTTCGATCCCATCAAGAGCAGCTACAAAATCTAGGAGTTAAATCTCTCAATCTTTTTGGTTCGGTTGCCCGCGATCGAGCTAATTCTCAAAGTGATATAGATATTTTAGTCGAACTAGATGAATCGATTGGCTTCTTTGAATTTTTCCGCATCAAACATTATCTTGAAGATTTACTTCAATATCCTATAGATTTGGGTACGGCCGAGGCTTTGAAGGAACATCTAAGAAAACCGATTTTAGAGGAAACAATTCGTGTTTTCTAGATCTGCGAAAGAACGTATTCAAGATATTCTCAATGCTATTGATAGTATTCAAATGCGAACCGCTGGCATGAGTTTTGATGAATTTAGTCAAAATGAAACTGTCGTTAAAGCTGTACTTTATGACTTAATCATTATCGGTGAAGCAGCAATTAATATTTCCAGCAACGTTCAAGCATTAGCTCCCGAACTACCCTGGAGGTTGATGAGCGATATGCGAAACATCATGGCTCATGAATATTTTCAAGTAAATCTAAGAATTACCTGGTCAACTATTCAAAATAATCTTCCCCCACTCATTTATCCATTGCAACAATTGCAAGTAAGCTTGTGAATCGATCGGGGAATTTAAAACCGTTTAAAATTAGTCTGGCGCTGCCAAAAAGCATTGAGCTAGAATTCCTGAAGGCGAATTTATTTGAGGATTAAGGATTCGTCGATCGCCAAAGCATAAAAAACTATCTTTAGCTCTAGAAACTGCAACATTAAGCATATTGACCGAGCGATCGAAGAAATAAGTTCCTCGATCTTTAACTGTATAAACTGACGAGAAAATAATCAGCGATCGTTCCGCTCCTTGGAGAGCGTGAACCGTACCTACTTTTTCAATATCTAAATCGGCTTCATCTAGTAATTTTCTCAGTACGATTTTTTGCTGTCTAAAAGGGGTAACAATCCCCACTAAATCTGAAAGACATACACTGCCATAGCGATCGCTTCCTCTTTGAAGAATTTCATCATGGCGATCGCGCAGCCATTCTACAATAGCTTGAGCTTCTTCTTCATTGGCGCGACTTCCGGCAATTTTATAAGAATAACCTCTAACATCAAAATGTTCAAAAATTGACCAACTGTAAATCTTTTCTGCATCCCGGCGAGAAATCAAACGCCCCTCATAGGCTAATTGATTGCAGTAAGAAATAATTTCAGGAACGCATCGCCTATGTTCGGCTAAAAACATTCCTGGTTCGTAAGGCTTGCCATCAGAAGAAATTTTTTGATAGCGACTTTGTTGTTGGGCAATTTGCATTACCGAACCTGACGAAACCAAAATCCCTGTTGCTTTTAAATCCTCGAATTCGGCGGCGGTTTGAACTAAATCGTACTTGCAAGCGTTGAGATAGTCAATTCCTAGAGGAATGTTCCAAATTGGTTCGATTTGCTGGCGATCTCCAACAGCGATCGCTTTCTTAGCTAGGGCAAACATTGCTCCTGCCACGTCCGGCGAAACTTGTCCCGCCTCATCAACAATTAGCAAATCGATACATTGATAATGAGGATATTCTTTCGGTTTATTTGGTCTATATTCATAACAATTGAAAAACTTGGGACCGCTATACATAGTCGTTACTAGGCAGGGCGTTAACATGGCCAACCGTTCCCAATAGGCTCGCTTACCTGCGGGATCTTGGTTTTCTCGCCGATAAAAGTTAAGTCGATCTACTTCTAATAACCAGCGAGCTTCCCAATAGTGAGTTGCTAGTTCAAATAGTTGAAAGCGTAAAGAGCTATCTAAGTAATTAAGTAAATTGGCTGACTCTGGTTCACCTGTTTCTGTTTCCCATACCAGTAACTTAGAGAAATCTAGCTCGACTCCATTTAGCTGAGAACACAACTCTTGCCACTTAATTGATATTTGTTGGTACTCTTGCCAGTCTTTGTCAGCTTTCTGTCTCAAGTATTGATATTGAGAAACTTGTTTTTTAATGACTTGGAATTGTCGATCGATGCGATCGGTAATTGAAAAGCTTTTATTTTCAGCAAGAAATTGAGGATGCCTGTTAATGAAAGTATTTAAGCGAGTTTGTCGTCGATGTCTAACTAACGGTATAAAACCGAACCATCTCATCCACCAAGGTTCTTGTTTTTGAAAAGCTTCCCATTCTCGATCGAGTTTTCTTAAGTATTCTAGCTCGATATTCAATTCCGTTTGATTCTGCTCTAAGTTTTCTAGATAAGTTTCTATACCTTCATATTCTCGATACTTACTGTCAATAGCTTCTTTATTTTCTAGACAATTTTCTGCTTTATCTAAAACATCTAACATTAGAGAGTGTGTAATAGTTATTTGCTCGTGTAGACAAGAGATAGCCTGTTCGATCGTTTGAATTTTAGAACTTAGTTGCTGTTGACAATTTTTGATAAAATATAATTTGGCTTTTTTGAGATACTCATAGTTTTCAACTTGACGAGTAAAACCTGACGCTCTGCCATATCCTTGAGTTATCCAATGATACCCCTGGCTGACGGCACGGTTTTGTTGCCGAGTGCTGCACAAAAATAAACCATAGCTTTCGAGATCGGGCAACCAGCGATTGACTTCAAAAGCAACTCGATTGAAGCTATCTAAGACATTAGTAACAGCTTGATTGTTGGTCGAACTAACGACGATTACTGGTGGGTTAGTTTCCTCTAAAGCAGCTTTTACCCAATTACTAGCGATAATATCGTGAAGTAAAGTAGTTTTTCCCGTACCTGGCGGCCCGTTAATAGCCAGAATTTCACCAGCCTTTACCTGAAAAATATGACTTATTGCTTCTCTTTGGGATGGAGACAAAGGATATTGAGAACTAACGTGACCTAAATGCTGCTGAGAGCAGTCGATCGATTGTTTCTCAGAAAAAATTGGTTGGCGATCGATACTATTAAGACTTGTATATGCAGACAATAGCGGGAGCGAGATAGGATGAGCTATCAAATGGTCGTAAACTTTTAAAATGTTGGTCGATACCCCTTTAGGAACTCGTTCCATCTTAATCAGCCCCTCTTCCAAACATTTATAATTGGCTGCTTCTAAGATGGTTTCCCATCGCTCGCCTGAAACGGCGGCAAGTAACTCTTTCCCATACTCTAGTAACTCTTTCCAGGTAATCTCTCCTCGCTCGTTCTTAGCTACAAATTCTCGATCGAAGTAATCGTCTAAGTTTTCCACCATTCCAATTACTACATCGCTGTTAGTGGGTTCGAGTAAATCCCGACAAATCCATGGGTAAGGATTGTCTGAAGCTGGCCATAGTTTGCCATCTTCTTGTAGTAAAGCAGGTATCCAAAGAGGCGCGATCGCTTTTTTACGATCCACAGATGATTGTCGCCCATATTGATAGCGGCGTTGAGCGACAAACGGAGCGATTATTACTGGAACATAGCTATTAAAGCCATCTTCAAACAGACGTGAAACTACAGATGCAGAAATTTTTCCTTGAGAAATGCTCTTTTGTTCGATAAGTTCTTCGTCTGTGATGTCGATCTCTTTGGCTCCCATTAGCTCGGCTTGAGCTAGGCTCTTGTGCCAATAGCGAACTATTTTTATCGTGTCACTTAAAGAGCGATCGTGCCCAATCATAACGATTAAAGAGCTTGTTAGGTAAAGATTTAGACAAATTTTACTAAATATCTCTGAAAATTTCCCTCAAGTTGCCCTTCGCTCCTCTAGCTGTAAAGATACAGAGGCAATTAGAGATGTTAAGCTAGCGATCGATATGAGGATGATGGATTATTTAAGGAGAAAACCTGATGTCTCAAATCAAGAATTCAACCTCCCTCTACGAACGGGATATTTTGCTTTGGTCGGAAGAGACTGCGGCCAAGCTCAAAGCACGGGATTTTGACCATTTGGATCTAGAGAACTTAATCGAAGAGGTAGTGGCGTTGGGGATTTCTCAAAAAAAGGAGTTAATCAGTCGCCTGATTGTTTTATTAGAGCATTTATTGAAACGGTTGTATGTAAATTTACCTGATGAATATAACGGTTGGGAACGAACCATTCGCACTCAGCGAGCCGAACTAGAGGTTTTATTGGATGCAGTTCCTAGCCTGAGAACTAGATGGGAAACCAGTTTTGATAAGGCTTGGCGAATTGCTCTCAAGAACGCAAGTAAAGAATACACTCAAATCAACTTTCCTCTCGAATGGATGTACGATCGATCGCCCGAAGAAATGCTCGATCGCGATTTTTGGCTCGAACCGTAAGATGACAAGATAAGTCTAGGGAGTTAAAAGCGCCAATTGTTGACCGATAAAGGGTAAAATCTCTCGATTTTGGCCATTAACTTTACCCTCAATGAAGACCACAACTAGACAGGGTTGCTGTTCGGAAATCTCAATATAGGCCGCATCGTGTCGCACTTGGCTAGTCCAACCTGCTTTCGACCAAATTTGAGCGTTTGGAGGTAAACCGCCTCCCAAAAATCCGCTAACTTGATTTTCGTCAGTTGGGGAGCTTAATTCCACTCCATTCAAGTTGCGTTTCAATAGATTCATCATCGCTTGCGATCGCCCGCTGCTCACTGCTACACCCCCAACGATGGCGTGCAATAATCTGGCAGTAGCATTGGTAGTCAGCATATTGCGGTTGTCCATCAACTCCCCTAAAAACGCCCGTTCTCGACCATAAGGCCCGTCGCCCCAAGTCTTTTGATTCACATTGATACTTTCTAACTCTTCCCAACCGAGAGATTGATAGTAGCGGTTGACGATGTTGCGTTGCTGCTGCCAAGTAGCAAAAGGTGCTGGTGGTAATTCCGGCCCCGATGTCGTTCCCGTTAAGACATCCACAATTAAACTGGTAGCATCGTTGCTAGAATCGACGATCGCATCTCGAATCGCTCTTTCTAATTCAGCCGAAGTTGCGGCCATGCTTTTTTCCAACCATTCGTGGATTGCTACCAAATAGAAGAGTTTGACAATGCTGGCAGGAAAAATCCGTTCCACACCGCGATAGCTAAACCCACGAACGGGGTATTGCCAAAATTCGGCAGCCGAGATCGCACCGCCAGTATTAACAGGTACAGGAGGATCGTAGACGATCCAGGTCAAAGCGATTTGATGGCGACCTAAAGCGGGAAATTTCTCCCAAATCGTCTCTAACAGGCTATTGCCCATGGTTTGCAGTTGTTCGTCTTGGCGGAAAAAAGGCATAAGTAAAGTCAAAAGTTAAAAGTCAAAAGTCAAAAATAGCTTCTATCCTATACGATTTTTGAGGTGGAACACCTTACTCGATTGACATTGCTTAATTTGAATATGGTTTTAGCAGAACAATTACCAACATCAGATACAGGCGAGTATCGATGTCAAGTTAATCTGAATATCTATAATTCACCTGGCTGTAACGGTTTAGCAACTCAGGCGGCGGCAAATCGCCAGTTGCGGTTGTTATCTGACGCGCCTGTAGATGGGGTCTTAAAAGTTTGCTTGTGCGAAGATGACTATCCAGGCTGGCTGTCAGTTGAGGATTTAGCTCGATTGGAACCAGCAACTACAAGATATCAGGCGATCGCTCTTTCTAGAAGCGAAATCGCACATCGATTGCCAGAAGTAATCGCCTTTACTCATGCAGCCATGGCCGAACCGAACTACTACCTCTGGGGTGGTACGGTAGCACCAAATTACGACTGTTCGGGATTGATGCAGGCAGCTTTTATCTCTACAAGGATCTGGTTGCCCCGCGACTCTTACCAACAACAAGCTTTTACCCAGAGAATAGCGATCGAAGAATTAACCCCAGGCGATTTGGTTTTCTTCGGCACGCCCGAAAAAGTCAACCATGTCGGTTTATATTTAGGGGCGGGACGTTACATCCATAGTTCCGGTAAAGAGATGGGGCGTAATGGCATCGGCATCGACGTACTCTCGGAACAAGGCGACGAGGTTAGTCGGTCTTATTACCAAAAGTTCCACTCTTGCGGGCGAGTGGTTGCTAGTTATCAAAATCAGGGGTAAAAAGTGGCGCAGGTAAGACGGGAAGTAGCAGAGAGGGCGAGAGGGCGAGAAGAATCTTACTCCCCTCTCCTACAAGGAGAGGGGTTGGGGGTGAGGTCAGACACTACCAACTCAACACTTCTCACTCAACACTCCCTGGTATCGATCGTGGTGCCAGTGTTCAACGAGGTAGAGAGTTTGCCGCATTTGATCGAGGCTATAGCTACTACCTTAACCGCCGCCGAACTGCCATACGAAATTATCTGCGTCGATGATGGTTCTAACGATGGTTCTCCCGAATTGCTCAAACAACTAGCTAACAGTCGCGACGATCTCACCGCTGTATTGCTGCGCCGCAACTACGGGCAAACAGCAGCAATGGCGGCTGGATTTAACTACGCTAACGGCTGGGCTGTAGTTACTTTAGATGCCGATTTGCAAAACGATCCGGCTGACGTGCCGATGCTCCTGGACAAACTAGCAGAAGGTTACGACCTGGTGAGCGGATGGCGAAAACGCAGACAGGATGCTACTTTAACTAGATTGCTACCTTCCAAAATTGCTAATTGGCTGATCGGGCGAGTTACTGGCGTAGAATTGCACGACTACGGTTGTTCCCTCAAAGCCTATCGCGCCGAGTTGGTAGCCGACATGAACCTCTACGGCGAACTTCATCGGTTTTTGCCTGCCCTCGCCTATATTGAAGGGGCAAAAATTGCCGAACTCCCCGTTCGCCACCATCCTCGTCAATTTGGGCGCAGCAAGTATGGATTGGGACGGACGTTCCGGGTATTGATGGATTTATTAACCATCTGGTTTATGAAGACTTTTCTCACCCGTCCCATGCACGTCTTCGGTTTGCTGGGCATGATATCCACGATCTTGGGGGTACTAATCGGCGGCTATCTGACTTTTCTCAAACTGGGATTGGGGCAAAGTATTGGCAGCCGCCCCCTACTAATTTTGGCAGTATTGCTGGTGTTGACTGGCGTGCAGCTATTCGGTTTTGGCTTGCTGGCAGAGCTATTGATGAGAACTTATCACGAGTCTCAGGGTCGTCCCATATACCGAATCAGGCAGGTAGTCAGTCCAAAAGTTTACAATAGTTCACAATAGGAAGAGGTCGGTAGTTGTAATTGTCAATTCGCAATTCGCAATTGTTAATTCCGGTTTTAGAAGCTTTGGATTCAACCGCGATTAAAGAAAAGATTTCTTCCTTATAACCAGTCCCAGCATTTAGATGTGGGATTAATTGCAAATTGGTTTGACTGCCCGCACTACCTCGTTTATCTCTCCCCCATCTGTCGATGAAAGTTTTTTGGACTCTAGAGAAGCAGTCGCGCCAGAATCTGCTGATTTTATTTGCCTCTGGGATTTTGTTCTGGTCGAGCATGGCTTCTTTACTGCCCACATTGCCATCCTATGTTGAGGATATAGGCGGCACTAAGCAGGAAGTGGGGATCGTAATGGGAGCGTTTGCGATCGGGTTATTGGCAGTTCGCTCTTGGCTGGGAAAAGCAGTCGATCGCGGCTGGCGAAAAGAAGTGTTATTGCTGGGAACGATGGCAGCGGCACTAGCTCCGTTAGGCATATTGTCGGTACGATCGATTCCTTGGCTGATCGGTATTCGGATTTTTCACGGTTTGAGCGTGGCTGCCTTTACCACGGCTTACAGTACCCTAGTGGTCGATCTTTCCCCCATCCGCCAGCGGGGAGAAATCATCGGCTATATGAGTTTAGTCGTTCCCGTCGGCTTGGCGATCGGTCCGGCAATTGGGGGATTGCTGGAAGAGGCAGCGGGTTATACTCCCTTGTTTCTATTAGCGGCAGGTTTGGGGATTATTAGCGGCGCGATCGCTTATCTAATTCCAGCGGGAGAGAGGAAGAGAGGGAGAGCAGGGGAAGCGGGGGAGGCAGGGGGAGCAGGGGAAGAGAGGGAGGGGCAACAATTAAATCTTTTATCGGAGATTTTGTTTAGTTCTAGACTGCGAACGCCTACTTTGGTTTTGCTGCTGAACGGTTTGGGTTTTGGCGCTCTGAGTACCTTTGTGCCTTTATACATCAGAGAAACTGGAGTTGACTTAAATCCGGGATGGTTTTACACGGCAGCAGCGATCGCTAGTTTTAGCATCAGATTGTTTATCGGTCGCGCTTCCGATCGCTACGGGCGGGGATTATTTATTACTATGAGCCTGAGCTTGTATGCGGTGGCCATGGTAATTCTCTCTAGAGCCGAAACCTCGATCGCTTTTTTGGCAGCGGCGGTGTTAGAAGGTGCTGCTTCGGGGATTCTATTACCGATGGTAATTGCTTTGCTAGCCGATCGCTCTGCTCCCGAAGAACGGGGTCGAATCTTTGCCGTCTGCATCAGCGGCTTTGACTTAGGAATGGCGATCGCCGGGCCGGTTTTAGGTTCTCTGGCCGATCGACTGAGCTATCCAGCCATCTTTTCTCTCAGTACGTTTTCAATCTTACTTGCCGTCAGTATTTTCCTGACTCAATCGAGCAAAAGCTTACCTCAATCTTTTGACTTTGCCCTCGGCCGAGTTCGAGATGCTTATGCGTTGAATAAATAGAGTATGGGATGGACTTCTACCTTTCCCAGTCCAAATCGCGCTGACGCGCTTTCTCAACTGCCGACCAAAGACGCAAGAATTCCTCTCGAACTGAAGCGTCTAGTTGAGAAGCACTATCTCGATCTAGCTGCAAAACTCGAATCAACTCCTGTACGTCAGCCAAGTCCTTGAGTCGATCTGGAGCCGATAGCCCTGATGCCAGTTTGAGTTCGATTAAGGTGTTTAAATCGACATCTTCGGTTAGCCGCCGATAGCCATGAAGGACTAGAGCCATCCCGCCGAGAACTGCATAACTAATTCCTAATTTTGCTAAACGCTCTTTGAGCCGAGAGAGCGTTTCGTATACTCTTCCTTGCTGCATAAAAAATAAATCTATTTCTTGCCAAAGAGCGGGAGTTAAAACAGGAGAGCGATCGGCATTCATGGTTGAGTTTAGAGTAAGTGTTTACAATTTTATGTTGCTTGCCGCTTGCTTCTCGTCGCTACTCCAGCGACAGTTGTTGCAACAACCAAAATCCGGCAAAGTCTTCTGCTTGCGGACTCGATTGAATCGCCAAAAAATGAACTCCTCGCGCCTGCTGTTTGGCCGCCTCAAATCCCGTAGCTTCTTTCTGAGTAGCTGGGTTGAGTTGTTTCACTAGCAGCCAACTGTCGTTACCGCCAGTTTCTAAGATTAATTTGGCTCCTTCGTCGGTGTTGAAAACAATCGCTGCTGGTTCGATCCCAGACATCCAAGCAGCCATCGGTAATGCTCTGGAAGAGTAAACGATCGCTCCTGGAATCTTAGTTTCTGGCGCAATCGAGAGCATTTCTAAAGGGAACGCTTCGCCAAAGCCGATCTCCCATTCGGGCATTTCGGCAAAAGCTGAGGCTTCTAGAGTGGCAAACACCCACTTTTCTCCCATAAGGGCATCTGGCAGGGGTTGAGGCGGTTCGGTTGTCAGTTGCACGCTGGGATTAGCCCCTGCTTGATAGTTAGGATCGAGGGGATAAACTTCTGCCATTCGTTCTTGCAGCCAATGATGTAAGAGAAAGGTGCGGCGGCTGGGTTGAGCCACGATACCTAATTCTTGGCAAGCTTTAGTAATCATGTTGTTCATTTGCAGCCGGAAAAAGCGGATTTTTTGGGGAGTCGTCTGCGATTTGGCGATCGCTTCTTCCAAGGCATTGCGCAACCAGACCGAATTTACCTGCGTACTCGGACAATATTGGGCATAACGAAATAAAGATGTTACCGATCGCTGGCTATCAGTAGGACTTTCGCACACTAAAACTTCCCAAACTTTTTTCTGGTTTTCATCCAGAATCGGACGAGAGTAAAAATCGAGTTCCCAAATATTACCCATGTGACACGCTGAAAGATCGAAGCTCTGGTAATTGTAATACCAAATTTTAAATTAATGAGAAACATATTTCTCCCCTCTCCCTTGCAGGGAGAGGGGTTGGGGGTGAGGGCAAGCAACCTCAAGTAAGAGAAGATATCGACTCGCTGAGAATATCTAAAGCCACCTGAATTTGTTGGCTGTCGATGACTAAAGCCGGACAAAAACGGATGGCAGCCTTACCGCAACCTAAAAGTAATAATCCGCGATAAAAAGCGCGATCGACTATTAGATCGCGAAAATCTCGATCGAGATTGCCTTGGGCATCGTAAAGATCGATCGCCACCATCAACCCTTGGCCGCGCGGTAGAGAAACTCGATCGAACTTGTGGGCGAGTTGAGTTAAACCGGAAAATAGCAGTTCTCCCATTTTGGTAGCATTGGCCATCAATTCGGTTTCTAGCAATCGCAGGGTGACGTTAGCCGCAGCACAGGCGACTGGATTGCCACCAAAAGTAGTGGCATGAGAACCAGGAGGCCAAGTCATCAATTCCGATCGCGCTAACATCGCCCCTAGAGGTAAGCCACTGGCAATTCCCTTGGCCACAGTAACGATATCGGGCATGACTCCCCAATGTTCGATCGCGAATAGTTTCCCAGTTCGTCCCATTCCCGACTGTACTTCGTCAACTACCATCAGGATGCCGTGGCGATTGCAAATCTGGCGAACTCGCTCTAAAAAGCCGTCTTCCGGTACCTTATACCCTCCCTCTCCCTGAATCGGTTCGACGAAGATCGCAGCTACCTCTTGGGGCGGCAAGATTGTCGCCAACAGTTCTTTTTCCAAATAATCGAGACTGGCGTGAGTGCCGTAGGGGATATGGGTGACACCCGGTACTAGCGGGCCGAATCCCTGGCGCTGGACGATCTTGGAACCCGTAAGCGACATCGCGCCGTAGGTGCGGCCGTGAAATGCCCCTAGAAATGCCACTACGAGCGATCGCTTGGTGTAATATCGAGCCAATTTCAGCGCCGCTTCTAGCGATTCTGCCCCAGAGTTGGTAAAAAACACTCGCGCCTTTGTGCCATCCTCCTTCTGAGGAAAGGGGGCTAGGGCTGCCAACTTTTCGGCTAGTTCGATCGCGGGTTCGTAATAGAAATCAGTTCCCGACATATGGATCAGTCGGGCCGATTGGGCTTGGATGGCTTCTACTACCTGGGGATGAGCGTGTCCGGTAGAGGTGACGGCAATTCCGGCCGTCATATCTAAAAATACGTTGCCGTCTACATCTTCGATCGCGCAACCTTCTCCCCGTGATGCTACCAAAGGATAACCTCGCGTGTAAGAAGGAGACATGACAGCCAGATCGCGATCGATTAAAGCGCGAGCGCGAGGACCTGGCAAGGAAGTAATCAGTCGCGGTAGCTGGGGCAAAGTAGGTTTAGGAGCTAAATATTCTGGCACTATAAAAATTTTATTATGGTACTTCTTTTAGTTGGGCTTTTTAATTGCGAATTGCGAATTGCGAACTGACAATTGTTTTGGTCAAGGTGTTGATTCAGGTGTTGCTGAGGGGCTAATTGCAGGACTTGGTTGTAGTTTCGGTGTCAAAGCTTCTTTGGCGGTTATGCCTTCACCCTGGTAGCCAAAGTGCCAAAGGGTAGCAGCCGCTTCAGCCCTAGTGACGGTTTTTTTCGGTTGTAAAAGAGTCGTATATCCAAATGCCCGCCGGATATTTGCCTGTTCGCCATTTTGAAAATCTGCCAACACTGCCCGCAACGCTAAAGGATCGATCCGCGCCGCATCTTGAAACCCCCAAGTTTGCTTTACCGAATCGACTGAGGCATTCGGTAACGCCTGCCGAGTATCTAAAGGTACTTTCCACAACAGCAGGTTTTCCCGCGTTAAAGGTGCGTCGGGGCGAAACAAAACGGCCGTGGAGTTGCCACTTAAAGGACTAGGAATTAACCCCGCTTCGGCTAATCCTTGAATTAAGGCAAAATCTCGATCGCTACTGGGAACGTCTTGAAAGGCTGGCTGGGCAGTGGGAGATGCCAATCGAATTTGCTTGCCAGGGCTATTAGCATAAATCTGATTGTTAGCTGTCACCAGCCAACGTGCGTACGAGCGACGACTAATAGTTTTATTTGGTTCAAATGCAACTGCTGAGTCACTTTTAGGGCTAGCTGCATTCGATGTCAGAACCCCCAAAGCAGCTAAATCTTCGATATATTGACGCACTTGGGCTGGGACGCTATCGAGATCGTTGAAATTAGAAGAAGTAGTAGAGGCGTTTGCGCCAGCAGATATCCCCACATCGGGAGAGGGGACGGGCCCGACAAAGTTCGATCCTCCAGGTTGGGGAGTAGCCGCCGAGTCGGTTCCCCGACTATATTCGATCGCTAATTCTGTCACTGCCTCTATATTTGGGGATGCAGTCGGTTGAGGTGTCTGGGTAGCAGTGCGATTGAAGGGAGCGATCGATAAGTTAACTTGCAAGTCGTTTCGACGCGCTACCAAATTGTTACTACTATCATCAGTCGGGCGATCGATTATCTGCCAGCCATTAGCTTGAAATTCTTTTTGGTAAAAGCTTTGGACGAAGTTAATCGGATCGGCAGTCGTCCAGCGAATCTTTCGGCCGTTTTGCTCGACAGCTTGCAACTGAGATTCGGGATACACCGGGATCTCCTTGGGGAAGTCAGCAGGTAGCTCTACTAAGGTTTGGGTTTGAGGGCTAGTTTGCAACTGCGGATCGGGGGCCAAAGAACGCTCGATTCCTTCGCAAGCAGTCAAGGATACGCTGAAGCCAGCAATTAAAGACACAAAGAGAACGGAATAGCGATCGAATAGCACGGCAATCTTGAAAAACCAGTTCAATTCCTAAGCTAGCGCAGATCGTGCTAATCGTTGGGCAACTTGAAGGGCAATAAAGTTAGTAGGCGATCCGGTACTCTCCGATTTGATATCCTTAAATAAGTAAAACTATAAAGATCGCTCGATCGCTATGAGATTATGGTTCCTATACTTGATGTACTTGACGAGCAAGAGTTTAAATTTGCTGTCGTAAATGTCAGCAGGGACGCTCTAAAAGGCTTAGGGAATAAATATGCTGTTGATATTAACCAGGTACTTAATAACAAAGTTCAAATAGCGTTTGAAAAATGCCTTAAAATTGCCATCAGAGCTTTTTTGGATTTTTTCTATAAAAACGGAGTATTGAAGACAAATGAGGAAAAAAAGATCGAAACTAAAGAGCGAGAAATAGTCTTTGAATATTTTAAATCTACTCCAGTAGCCGAAGAAATTTGGCACTTGCTCGATCCGGGTGCAGAAATTTTCGATCGGGGGCGACTAGCTAAATTAGGAGAAGAAGTTTTTACAAGCAATTTACCAGACTTAGGTGCTTCGGATTCATCAACTTACCAACTGATATTTGATGCTTGGGGAGAATTTCTCAAGGCTTTTTCTTTTGCCTCTAGGTCTACTCCTGAGTTCAGAGAGTTTCTCAGAGCTAGCTATGAAGCTGGTAGTTTCAAGGCATTAGCTAATATTGAGGATGTTTTAGAGAAAATGAGTGGTAGTGTAGACCGCCTCCAAAATGAGGGTTCGACTGCAAGACAAGCTATCGAGCAGTATAGGGATGAACTTAAAGCATATCGAGATTGGGCAGCAAGCTTTCAAGTAAGTTAATTCTTAAGGCAAGAAAGTATGTTAGGTGGTGTGAAGGAAACAGTTGCCGAATTGGTGGTAAAAGTCGGCGAACTGTATAAAGAGTTAGTTACCAATACAGTTCAATTTCAAGAATTGCGACAGTATACTAAAGAAACATTAGATGAATTCAAGCATTTGCTAGAAAGACTAAGCGATAAACTAGAGGAATCGGAAAAAGATCGAATCAGGAAAGAAACTGAATTACTGTCAAAGATTAATGCTTTAGAAGCAAAACTTGAAGCTTTGAGTCAACAAGCATTACACGCTGCCGCCAAGGAAGCCGCCGTGCAAGTTTTTGAGAGAATGGTGGCTGAGAAAGAAAAAAATATTTTCCCCAACCAAAATCCAGGGGAAGGAAAGCAACTTCCCGATCGCCCTGCATAGCTCATAATCGAACTAAGGAACAGGAACTTCACTGCAATCTGTAACCCCACGATCGTAAGATTGGATCGATGCCGAAAGATCGATTCCCATGCCATAACGCCATTCGCCATTGAGATACAACCAGGTTGGCACTTGACGTACCAGCTCGCGATCGCCCTCAAAATAAACGGTTCCTCGATCGAGAGCGGAATTTAGAGGAGCATAGCCCATCCAGATATGAGTAAACGCACTCAGTTCGGCCGATATTAAAACATCAACCTCAAAACCTGGATTTTTTAGGCACACATCCACATCTCCATCTTCAATTACCAGCCACCAACTGCGCTGAGTTTTACGCCCTTTAGTTAACCCTCGGAAATCAAACTGAAGCACTAGTTTTCGCGCGGGCACTGCCTCAAGATTAATTCGCCGTCTCGTGCCCCACATCAATAAAGCATCATCCAAATCCTCTGGGGCAATTTGTTCGCTGCCCCATTGTTGCGCCCAAACTCCCATAGCCTCAACGATCGGCCGCAGGGCTTCTCCAGCAGGGGTAAGTAGGTACTCATATCCTTGGCCGGTTTCTTTTTCCTGGCTGACTATTACTGCCAACTTCTCAAGTTCTTTGAGCCGTTGCGACAGCAGGGCGCGAGACATCAATGGCACTCCTCGGCTGATGTCATTAAAGTAGCGATTGCCATAAAGCATTTCTCGCAACACCAACAGGTTCCAGCGATCGCCGATTACTTCAGCAGCCTTGGCCACCGGACAGAATTGACCGTAACCCTTTCTCATAGCGCCTCTAGGGAGGTAAAAAACAGGTTCAGATATTGAACTTGTAACACTCGATCGGGCAATTCAGAATGGAAGCATAACAAGACTTAATAGCAATTCTCAATTCAGAGAACTGCATTTTTGGGGGCTATCTCACATATCTATGTAAATGTCGATCGCTATAAAAGGAAGATATCTCATGTTACAGACCGAACCGATAATCCAACCAGCAACGAGAGCAAAAATAGATTGGTTATCTTTAGCAGAATCTTTGGGCAAGGAGTTTGCTGTTAAGGAAGTAGAAGCAGATGAAGGAGATTTATTTGTTGCCGATAACATTGCCCGCTTGAAATCATCTGGACTGACAGCCGCAGGAGTGCCGATCGAATTAGGCGGCGGTGGGGCTAGCTTTAGCGATCTCTGTGCCGTGCTGCGGATCTTGGGACGTTACAGCAGTTCGACGGCTCTGGTGTTTTCCATGCACGCCCATCAAGTAGCGATTCCTACTTGGCGATGGCAGCATCAAAATGCGCCCGTAGAAGGATTGCTCAAACGAGTAGCGATGGAGCAAATAACGCTCGTTAGTAGTGGCGGCTCGGATTGGTTAGAGAGCGGCGGTACGGCAATTAAGGTCGAGGGTGGATTTCTGGTGACGGCTCGCAAAGCATTTGCCAGCGGCGCTCTGTCCGGCAATTTGTTAATGACGAGTGCGGTTTATCAAGACCCAGAACAGGGAGCGACAGTGCTGCATTTTGCCGTTCCGCTCAACGCAGCGGGAGTAGCGATCGAACCCACCTGGAAAGCCATGGGAATGCGAGGATCGGGTTCTCACGATGTCGTCCTCTCCAATGTTTTTGTCCCGGATGCGGCCATTGCTTTACGACGAGAACGAGGAAAATGGCATTTTATTTTCCATCTGATCTCGATGGTAGCCATCCCGTTGATTTATTCCGTTTACCTGGGAGTGGCAGAAGCAGCCCGCGATCGCGCAATTCAACTGGCGATGAAGCGTCGCACCGACGAGCATCTGTGCTACATGGTGGGAGGTTTAGACAACGAATTAATGGCTGCCAAGCTAGCATTGCAGCACATGATTTCTACTGCCGAGGTGAGCCAACCTGGTTTTGAAACCACCAATGAAACCATGACGGGACGAACGCTCGTTGCTGAAGCGGTTCTGAGCGTAGCCGATCTAGCGATGGAAATTGCTGGAGGAAGTGCATTTTATCGCCACTTGGGTTTAGAGAAATTGTTCCGCGACTTGCAGGGAGTCCGCTATCACCCATTACGGCAGGAAGCGCAGCGCCAGTTGTCAGGTCAACTGGCCTTGGGGTGGGATATGTCTTGTTTGTAGGTTCGGGGCGAGGTTGAGAGTCGGTTAAACTTTGGTAGTGTAGAGACGCGAAATTTTGTGTCTCTACCAGTACCCTCTGGGACAAACTAGAAGCCATTGGTGTCAAGTTAACGGTCAAAGCCTTCATCCGTCAGGGGTTGAAAACCCCTGCCTCAAAGCTAAAGTCCTCGCTCAGAGGACTAAATATAGTCACGCTTAGTCCATTTTAATGGACTTGTGCTATTATCCAGGGGTTTTGAACCCCTGGCGGTTGGGGCTGAAGATCGAGGTACAGCAATGGCTCTAGCCCTAAGTTGACACCAATGGCTAGAAGCCTATCCCACAAGAATGTACTTCAATGCTATATCGCTATCTACCTGTAACCTAAGTTTGGCTTCCGCTCAGTCGTGCAGTCATTTGAGGAATTGGCTGCCGATTGCGCCCCATCCCATCAGCGATCGCATAACTTTTAACTAACAACCAAAACCACAACCGAGGGAACCGCTTAACTAACCAAGGTTGCAGCTTTTGCACTAATGCTGGGAACCAACCAACCAGCAACCAACTAATTAAGGCGTAAATCGTGAAATTGAGATAGCTACCCAACCAACGCCAGATATCTTTCCAACTAACAACTTTTAAAATCCATAGCAGTAAGGCAGGATTTCTGCTGGCGGCTTTGAGCGCCAAGCGATTGAAGGTCAGCCAATCGGTTCGATCTTTAATAAAGGTATCTGCGACTTCTGGAGGTTCGTCAGCCAAAAGGCCAAAGAAGGTATTGAGAGTAGCATTAATCCGTTCCGGCGGTAAGTATGAATGAGTTGGCACCATCATCCCTTTGGAAAACAGCCAGGTGACAGAAACATTACTTTGAAACGCATTAATTTGATTCAAAGAACTTGCATCTAACAAGTCATATTTGAGGGCTGTATCTAACAAAGTTGTCAATCGCGGCAGATTGCGCACCAAAGAGCCAAATCCGGTAAAGATCAAAGGCGATTGCAAAGAAGCTGCATCTCCAATGGCAATAGTGCGATCGAATGCCACGGTGCGATCGCTACTCCCAACGCTAAAATGACCTGGAATATAGCCAAATGTGGGTTTGCGCCATACCAGTTTATCGAGGTCGCAACGACGATACTCCGGCAAAATGGCAAAGAAGTCTTCATACATCTCCAGGAGCGAGCCGGGATTATCGGGATGTACTTGATGGTAGTGGAACAAATAAATCGTAATTTCCTCGTCAGCGCCGGGAAATAGCTCCCAAATTAGCTGTCTGCCTCGCGAGATATCCCCGTGACTGTACAGCACGTCGCCATAGTTAGAATCCCAAACGCCAGGTTCAAATCCACTAGCGATCGCAGCGCCTACCGTCGGACAAACGCTATCGAAGGCGCGAATGCCATTTAACTGCCAAGCAATCGGCGAAGCCGTGCCCATGGCATCGACTAACAGCCTGCCAGTAGCTTGGCGATCGCTTTGAGTTGGTAGGTGTGTAGCTGTAACTACTACCTGGGTAGGTTCGACATCAGCCCTGATAAACTCCGTTTCGTCCCAAATCTCGCCGCCAGCAGCTTTGAGTTTTTCACCGCAGACTCGCAAAAACTTATCTGCATCTAGCCCGATATTCAAAACTGTCGGCGTGTGCAATACGGGCGATCGCAAATGGCTGGGATTATTACCATCAAAAAACTTACTAAACCCATCTATATACTCTCTAGCAATAACGCTTTCAAACTCTGCTGGTGAAAACAAACCCAAATCGATTAAGCTTTGAAACTCGCGGCGAGAAATATTCCATTCCCGATTCATCCGGCCGAAAGGCAACCGTTCTAGCAGCAGCACTCGATAACCCAACCGCGCCATCACCGCTGCGTGGACGACTCCCAATGCCCCGCCGATGTAGATCAGATCGTAAGTGGAAGATGGGGTAAAGTTCTCCCCATCTCCCCATCTCCCCATCTCCCCATCTCCCTTAAACACTACCTGCTTCGGCTGCTGGGGATTCCTGACGCTTTCGCGCCAACGCTTCTCCCACCAATAGACGCGGTTGAGATCGTATTCCCCATTGGGCATTTTTTGAAAGTACCGGACGGTGAGAGGGTAATGGGGGGCTAACGCTTCAAAGATTGTCTGCCCAGATAGATCGATCGCTGGCGGTTCTGGGTACTCTTGAGGAAACTGCGCTCTCAGATCGGCGGTCAATTTTTGAATTATTTGTTGTTCTCTAGGGATCGAGCGATCGTACCAGCGAAAAGCTTTGAGATAAGTGGTTCTTTGTACCGACCAAACAAAGATCGAGATTTCGGGAATCTTTCCTAAGGAGGATGTATTAATTTCATCGCTACTATAACTAGCTAATTGCAAGCGAATACCATCAGGTGTAATATTTTTCTTTTCTACTTCCGATCGCCATTCTTGCTGCAACCAAAGACGAACAGCATCTACATCTGGAGTCGGAATTTCTAAGTAAAGGAGTTGTTTCATTGTGAAGATTTGAAGATTTGATTAAATCCGGCCAAATTGGTAGTTGACTATAGTTCAAAGTACGCTATGATGGCGATTACTAAAAATTCTGAGAATTCGTCAACAAACTTTACACTTATCTTCATCTTTATTAATTTAATCCCTAATCTGGTGTCAATGCTATGAATTATCCCATCCCAGCAAATATCCAAGAAATTTCTGACCCGCGCCAGCAACGGGTGGATGCTGAGTTAGTGGCAACAGCGATCGCAGGTGTAATTGAGAACGCTCGCTCTCAAGGTCAATCTTTAGACGATCTAACCGCTGAAGTCTTAGCCGAGGATGGGGTACTCGACCTGAAACAAAGGCGTTGGCTGAGCGACCTAGTGGCTCAAGCTTGGACCAATTTTTCCTAGTCGTGCTTTTTGCGATCGCTCTATCAGGAAAGGGTGATGGAAGAATCTTTAAATACGCCGATCTGCCGCCACGCATTTAAGGCCCAGACATTGGTGGATTCTTATCCGCCAAAGTTAAAAAACAAAAATAAAAAAATTGCTTATCAGATCGCTTGTCCGCCCAGTTGTACTCACAGCGGCGAAATCGTATTTGCGCGATGGCGGGCAATGCCATTACCAGAGATCTTTATTAACTCAGACGATCGCACTAAATTGGAAGAACGAACGGGCTACTTTGGGTACGAACCGTCTAACCAAAATAGCACCCAGGTGGAGTGGTATCTAAATTTTGCCCATTCCGATCTTTTCTGCGCTTACGGCGGGCCGCTATTCGCTCAAGATGAGATGCAGGTAGTCGAACACCCCGCACTCGGTTCGCTGCGAGAAGAACTGCTAGATGCAAAAATTGAGCCTCTAACCGTAGAATCTAGTCAACCAACACCAGTCACTATTTATGGAGTCGAACGGCGGTGCGCGATCTCTACCGATATTAATGCCGATTTAGGACGACCATTTGGACTTTACGGTAATAACTTTGCCCGCGCCACACCAGAAGCGATTCAATTAGCAACAACTGCTCTCGATCCTCCGACTATCTCTAATATCGTGGCTATCGAAGCGCCTCCTGGAGGTTATGGCTCTTATACCGATCGAGAAATTGAATACATTTTAGTAACCGCATTTACGGGATTTTCAGCCGCCCAGATCGAGTCCTCCTCGCATTCGACTTCAGCAGCGGCGATCGTCCAGACGGGATTCTGGGGGTGCGGGGCTTACGGCGGGAATCGCATTTTGATGGCGCTTTTGCAACTTTTGGCGGCTCGGATGGCAGGAATCGATCGCTTAGTTTTTCACACGGGCGAAGCTAAAGGTAGTAAAAATTTGGCAACTGCTAGAGAAATACTCGATCGCGACTTAGCACCGATTGGTTCGGCGATCGAACTTTCAGCTTTGATGAGAGCAATTCAAGCAATGGAATTTCAGTGGGGCGTTAGCGATGGCAATTGAGAATGATAAAGTGGCTGGAAAAATCCTGTGAATAAGGCAAGATGACCGATCGCCAGCCTAAACCCAACGAGCCGCACGACCAATTCATCAAACAATTTGTCCCCGTCGTCTTAAAGCACTTATTCGACAGTCAAACCAGCGTCCCGGTGCAACTAGCTGAAGAACTAGTCATCGATATTTTGTGTAAGGCAAAAGAGCGCGATCTCCCCGTCGAAATCGATCCCAACCTCGGCTTATTAAGTCGGCTAGTTGCCGTCCATCCCACCATCATCATCGAACACTATAGCGGCTACCTCGACCTGGAAGACATCGACTCTTGTATCTCCCGCAGCCGCATATATTGGGAACTGAATAAAAGCAAAAGCGCTCCAGAGCGCAAAACCAGAGTCACCAAAGATGCCGTCAGAAACCCTTATCCCTTGCATCCAGACTTTCCCTACACCTGGATATTTACCGCCAAATGTAGTGAAAACTCCTTCATCCGGTGGGGAGCCATCCCCGCGACCGAATTCGGAGCGGCAGTTTATCGCTTAACACCTCCTGGATTATCGATGGGGATAGTAGTTATAGAATCCTTACCCTACAATGCTGACACCAAACTGCTGAAAATGCTAGGCAAAGCGGAAAGCGCCAAGAGAGCTTTTACCGATATTCTGAAGTTAAACCCGCAGCTAGAATTGAGAAAGGATATCATCGAAGTATCACTGAAGCACTGCATCTATCTCGAACAGTTTAAATCGCAATTAAATGAGGAGGCAATGAGATTTATGACTTATGTGAAAGAAGTAGAAGAGGCTTATACCAAATGGGTACAAGAAAGACGAGCCGAAGGTAAAATTGAAGGGATTCGCGAAGGCAAAATTGAAGGGATGATTAACTCAGCCAAAACGATAATTGGTGCAAAATTTGGGGTAGAGGCTTTGAATCCCCAGATAAGCGATCGCCTGAGCAAATTAACCGAGCAACAACTCGATGAATTCATCCATCAAATTTTTGAGTGGCAACAGCCAAGAGAAATGATAGAGTGGCTGGAAAAGTCCTGTGAATGAGGCAAGACGATCGAGCAAAAGAGCGCGATCGCTCCATCTATTCTCATCCCCAAAGTGCGACCGCTTTTTTCTAACCCAAATGCTCTAATTTCTTCAATACCCGCAACACTAGAAAAGACAGCGCACTGCCGATTAAGCCCAACTGCCACAAACCGCAGCCAGCAGCAGTTCCCAAGGCGGCTGAAACCCAAATTGCCGCAGCGGAGGTGAGTCCGTGAACCTCCTCTCGATCTGATGACTGCCCGTGCGATCGCAAGATTTCTCCCCCACCTAAAAACCCAACCCCAGCGGCAATTCCCTGGATGGTTCGACTGATGCTATCGACGTTGGTGCGATCGGAAAAAATCTCTAGAGGAATTAATACGAATAAGGCCGAACCAAAACTGACTAGCATATGGGTTCTCAAACCTGCTGGTTTATGTCTGAGTTCGCGCTCGACACCAATTATTCCCCCAAACAATAGTGCTAGGGTTAACCTAAAGGTAGTGCCCAACCAATCGTTAGGGGTAAGGGGAATTAGGGAGAGAGAGAAGAGAGGGAGGAGAGACACGGGGACGCGGAGAGCAGAGAAGAGAGGGAGAGAGGGCAAAGGCAAGGGAGCAGGGGAAGCAGGGGAGCAGCCCTTCGACAACGCTCAGGGCAAGAGGGGCAAATTAACGACTGACAACTGACTCCTAAACTTCTAACTCAACACTTCACACTTAACACTCAACACTTATAAATTATGAGCGATCGCTCTCTAAACGCACTCCACCACAGGCGTAAAAAACTCGCAGATCTAATTAATTTTCCTGTCATTCTCTGGTCTGGATGTCGGACTCCACGGAATTATCCGGCTAATTTGTTTCCGTTTCGAGCTAGCAGTCACTTTATTTATTTTGCTGGGTTGCCCGTAGAAAATGCTGCTATTCGCCTAGAAGCAGGCAAGTTAGAACTGTTTGTCGATGAAGCACCTGCCAGCAGTATTTTGTGGCATGGAGAGATGCCAACTAGAGCCGAAATTGCCCAACAAATTGGGGCCGATGCCGCTTTCCCGATAGCAGAACTGGGAGCGCGAGCCAAAGGTGCAGCAACGATCGCCGTTCAGGATGCTACTACTTATTGGCAGCAATGCCAAATCCTCAACCGCGTAGTTTCTACAGCTAATGCTCTTTCTGACATCGATTTGGAATTAGCTAAAGCGATCGTGACTTTGCGCTTGCAACACGATGATGCGGCTATAGCTGAACTGAGACAAGCAGCGGCTTGTACCGTTGACATTCATTTAGCTGGAATGGCGGCTACATCACCTGGCAAAACTGAAGCTGAAATTCGGGCGGCGATGGAAAGCGTAGCTATCGCTCGCAATATGACTTGCGCCTACAGCAGTATCGTCACCGTCCACGGAGAAGTATTGCATAACGAGCATTATCACCACCTACTGGAGTCGGAAGATTTGCTGCTAGCAGATGCCGGAGCAGAAACCGCTTCTGGTTGGGCCTCTGATGTCACTCGCACCTGGCCGGTGGCTGGCAAATTCTCAGCCACTCAAAAAGATATTTATCAGTTAGTGTTGGCGGCGCACGATGCTTGTATTGCCCAAGTGCGTCCGGGCGTGGAGTATCGAGACGTGCATCTGTTAGCGGCTAAAGTTATCGCTCAGGGTTTGATAGATTTAGGCATCTTGCGGGGAAATGCTGAAGATTTAGTTGAAATGGACGCTCACGCCCTCTTTTTTCCCCATGGAGTCGGACATCTCTTGGGTTTAGACGTTCACGATTTGGAAGATTTGGGAGATTTGGCAGGCTATGCAGAGGGTAGGGCCAGGAGCGATCGCTTTGGTTTGTGCTACCTTCGACTCCACCGCCCGCTCCAGCCGGGAATGTTAGTGACGATCGAACCTGGATTCTACCAAGTTCCAGGAATACTAACCGATCCAGAGCGCCGCGATCGATATCGAGATGTGGTGAATTGGGAATGCTTAGCCCAGTTTGACGACGTTCGAGGAATTCGGATTGAAGATGACGTGTTGGTGACAGCCACAGGCAATGAAGTTCTCACCTCGGCATTGCCAACTCAGGTAGAAGCGATCGAGCAGTTAGCGATCGCCAGAGTCTAAACTTCAGTTTACATAAGTAAACTTTTTATTGGCACTAGCTGCAAAACTGAGCTAGGATTTGAATTTCATGCTTTTGACATAGCTCCTTATCGCTAATTGAGGTGAAAATCTATGTCTGACATCAATCACCAAGACTTGAATTCCCAACCAGTTCCTTTCTTCGCTCGCTATCTAGAAGGGCAATTTGGCAAAGAATTATCTGAGGCAGAAATGGCAGCCGTGAGCGGTGGTGCTATCTCAGCTTCTACGCTACCACCGACATTTAAGCGTTTCCTTGAAGATGAAGATAGCAAAGGTGACGCTATCTCCTTTGACCTGTTTCAAGGCGACCCACCTACGTCGATACCGCCCATATCGCTACCAGAATTTCCCCACCCTGGTGAAGGAGAAGTAATGACGATGAAATACCCATCCGATCAGGAATAAAGCCATCTCAGTTAATTGTCTGTGGGAGTTGGACTGACTTCAGGCAGAGGTGGTAATTGTCAATTGCGAATTGGTAATTGCGAATTGCTATGACAGTTCTGATTATTACCCACAGCCGAGACAACGAAAGTATTTCCCTCGTGATGGAAGCGATCGCGGCTCGCGGGAAGAAAGCCTTTAGGTTCGATACCGACAAGTTCCCTACAGAAGTGCAACTTGACGTTTACTACGGCCGGGGAACAGAGCGGCTCGTTCTGGCCTCAGATCGGGGAAACCTGGACTTAAAAGATGCGAGCGCTGTTTGGTATCGCCGCGTCCGCACGGGAGCGCGCATTCCTACGGAAATGAACTCGCAACTGCGACAAGCTTCCGTGCTGGAATCTCGGGCCACAATTATGGGGACGATCGCCTGTCTCAAAGGATTCCACCTCGATCCCGTCCCTAACATTCGGCGAGCGGAAAACAAGCAACTGCAACTGCAAGTAGCACGGGAGCTAGGCTTGGATACTCCCCGCACGCTAACGACCAATAACCCCAAGTCCGCGATCGAATTTGCGCGAGAATGCCAGGAGGGAGCGATCGCTAAAATGCTATCTTCCTTTGCCATCTATGAGGAAGGTCAGGAAAAGGTAGTTTTCACCAATCCAGTTACTACTGAAGATCTCAGACATCTCGAAGGACTTCGCTTCTGTCCGATGACGTTTCAGGAAAAAGTGCCCAAGGCGTTGGAGGTGCGAACCATCATCGTCGGGAAGCAGGTGTTTGCGGCTGCGGTTGACTCCCAACAGGACGAGAACAGTCATTACGACTGGCGGCGACGGGGAATTGCCTTGCTTAATGCCTGGAAAAGCTATCAGCTTCCTCAAGAGGTGGAGGAAAAACTTCTGAAACTGATGGCTTGCTTTGGCTTGAACTATGGAGCGATCGATCTGATTTTGACCCCAGACGGCCGCCATGTATTCCTTGAGGTCAACCCAGTCGGGGAGTTTTTCTGGCTGGAGAACTGTCCTGGCTTACCAATTTCCCAGGCGATCGCTGACATTCTCAGCGACGGTTGAAAAAATTAAACAGCGTTATTTGGTGATACCATGCAAGCTTTTTAGATGCAACACACCTTGGGTAGGGGCGCAATGCATTGCGCCCCTACAAGGAATTTGGTGTGTAACAGGTATTTCGCAAAATGGGATTAACAGGAAGAAGGGGGAAAAAGTTCCTGTCAATCCTCTAGTTTTGAAAGCGGTACTAGTTTCTCCTCACACTACTTCGATCTGGCGCGATCGCTAATTCCGTGCTGTCGGGAACTAGGCAACTTTAATTTCGATCGCTTTTCTTTGTTGTTCTTCCGTTTTCGGCAAAGTCACCTTCAAAATGCCATTTTTATATTCGGCTGCCACGCCATCGGTTTTCACTCGCACTGGCAAAGGAATGACTCGTTCAAATTTGCCATAACGGAACTCCGAACGCACCATACCTTTTTCTTCTGTCTTAGTTTCAGACTTGCGTTCGCCGCCAATTTTCACTGCATCATCAGTGACTTCGACGTTTAGATCCTTTGCTTCCAATCCAGGAATTTCTAGTTTGATTTCCACTGCTTCAGGAGTTTCGTCCATTTCGGCAGCAGGCATGAATGTTATACCGTTTCCACCAGCGTCGCTCGGCAACAGGCGATCGAACAGGCGATTCATTTCTTGTTGGAGGCTATCGATCGATGGCAATGATTCCCATCGTTCGATGTCTCGCCACGGATGCCAACGGATTAAAGACATATATGTCACCTCCTATCCTCGAAAACTACTGAGGGCGATCGACTATCTCTAGCTTCGCTCTTAGATGGGGCTTTTGGATATCGAGTTAACTTTTTTGTTGAGGAGCTAGGATCGCCCCTACTCTCAAACTAACAATAAAATATGAGGAATTTGTGAAGGTAAATACTTGCCAAATAAGATTAGCAATAAATGGTGATATCTTCGCCACAAACATCTGCTAAGTAAGAAAGAGATTTAAACCGCAAACCAATTACTTGTTCGTAAAACGGATTCAATTTGCATAAAGGGGGAATGCGAACCAAGGTGCGACCGAAAAAGTTGATTTCTCGTGCAAAAGGACAACTGGCAGGAATCATTTGACAGCAAAGCTTTGCCATTTTGTAGTCGTTCACTTCTATGGCTTCTAGACGCTGCTGTAAGGATTGGAGTAAATTATGTAATTTCATACTTGAGTTACTGAATATCGATAGAATAGATGAGTAAAGTAAAGATAAAATTAAGTTATTCACTTTAGATTATCCTCCTCGTTTTAATGACTTAGCGCTAGCCTCTGGTTATACCTGTTGATGTTGGACATCAATCTAGTAAACTAGATGCTAAATTAAAGTTAGCCTACGCTTGCTGACTAGTCAGTATGAAAAAGTAATGACTTTGCGATCGCTTTCATTGCTGATAATGCGAGGTTTTGCTGAAAAAGTAATTAAAAGTCAGAAAAAGTCAGCTAAAATCGCAGGAACCTTACGCCTAAACGCTTCTTGGGTGTTGAGACGCTAGGCTGAAATGGGCGAATCACATTCGCCCATCGCCTACCTCAGAAATGCAGGTTTGGCGGAGGGACGGAGCGGTGACAAATTTTCTTGGTGCATACAGATACCTTTTTGATGAGATACAATAGGGATATGAGTCAAATTTTGACAGTATCCTGCAAGCTCAACCCCACATGGCAACAAGTTGAAAAACTTGAGGCAACGTTGATGGCTTTTGCCGAAGCGTGTAATTGGGTCAACCAAAACACCTCAGCAAATATTCTTAATGCCGTGAAGTTGCAATCGCAGATTTACTACGAAGTCAGGGATAAGTTTGGACTGTCGAGTAATTTGGCACAACAGGTTTGCCGTCGAGTAGCAGGCAATCGCAAAACTGCCAAACAGAAGAACAAACCAGTTAAAAAGTTAAATCCTAGTAGCGTCACTTACGACCAGCGCATCTTTGCTTTTCGAGAGCCAGATTGGATGGTGAGCTTGACGACTACAGGAGGGAGAGAACGCATAGCTCTCGATATTGGTAATTACCAGCGCCATTTGCTCAAAGGGCAAAAACCTACAGGGGCAACGCTGGTCAAACGCAGAAACGGAGATTATTACATCCAAATCTGCGTTAACTATCAGACACCACAGCCAGACAAAAGTTCTGATTGTTTGGGTGTCGATCTCGGTCGCAGAGATATTGCAGTCAGTTCTGACGGACACTCTTGGAGTGGAAGAACGGTAAGGCAAACCCGCGACCATTACAGCCAGATGAGAGCGGTTCTCCAAAGGAAAGCCAGTAAGGGCACGCGCAGCCGCCGCAGAAGATGCAGGCAGTTGTTGAGACGGTTGACTGGCAGAGAGAAACGCTTTCAATCTTGGATGAACCATCGGGTCAGCAAAACCCTGGTTGACCATGCTCAAGCTAACGGTCAATCCATCGCCCTTGAAGATCTTACGGGAATTAGAAATCGAACTAATCAACAACCGCGTTCTCAAACGGAGCGCCGCCACAGCAATTCGTGGGCGTTTTATCAACTCCGACAATATATTAGCTATAAAGCTCTTGCCAAAGGCGTTGAGGTGGTGTTGGTAAATCCTGCTTACACCAGCCAAACCTGCCATGTCTGCAACCAAATTGGATTGCGGGCTGAAAAACGATTTTCTTGCGGTCATTGCGGTTGGTGTGGGGACGCGGATTTTAATGGAGCGATGAATATTAAAGCTTTGGTGCTGTCTGTAAACCAGCCTAGAGGTTCCTGGTTATCTTGCGAGATAGCTGGAGGGCTACTAAAAGCCGATGCTGTACCGTCAAGTCAGTGTGGGTAGTTTACAGAGAAAGGAGCAGAGCTTTCCTCATTCATGGGTGGGATGTAGCGGAAAGCACTTTTAAGTGCAGTCAAGCTTTCTAATCAGTTCTCGTAGTACATCATTCAAGCTGCGCTCTTTTTTCTGAC